>Ga0100378_1001907_pt1 | contig 21221 bp, 19 predicted proteins | sample CryGeymeta201502_FD_81535 | JGI IMG/M metagenome (GOLD analysis project Ga0100378, IMG submission 81535) | Groundwater microbial communities from Crystal Geyser aquifers in Utah, USA - Crystal Geyser metaG 2015-02 | ecosystem: Environmental > Aquatic > Deep subsurface > Groundwater | place: USA... | reverse complement strand
TTTCTAAACAACAAAAAAAGAAAGTTATTCACTCTCTTCTTTTAGCTTCTACGGTTGCTCCGAACAGAAACATTCTTGATCAAATTCTTTAAAAAAAGCCGACGTTTTTGTACCTTATGCCTCTTTTGTTTGAAGAAATACGGATTTAGAGTACTTTTATAACCGAATCTAGAATATAGATTTTTCTTTGGGCTGAATTACAAATTCAGTTATTTGTTTTTTGTTGGTAGCCCCAAGGGGAATTGAACCCCTCTTTTCTGGATGAAAACCAGATGTCCTAACCACTAGACGATGGGGCCATAGGTATACCATTGATTATTCACTTTTGACATTTATGGCTAATCAATTTGTTTGGACGGTAATAGAATACCGAAAATGATCTTGTGTGTCAAGGAGTTTTTGTCCCCATTTATTTTCCTATAACTAGCAAAATACTTTTATTTTCTCCTTGATTTTTGTTGCTAAACAGGTTACGCTGGTTGAATATGAAGATTCTTGGTATTGAAAGCTCATGTGATGATACTTCTGTGGCACTTGTGGAAGCAAGCGATGCAAGAGTTGTGGTACTTGCAGAAAAGACTGCCAGCCAAATTGAGGTACATAAAAAATATGGTGGGGTGGTTCCAGAAATTGCAGGACGCAAGCATGCCGAGAATATGTTACCAGTGCTTGAGGAAGTTATGAATGGATATGAACCCCCAGATGCCATTGCCGTCACGAGCGGTCCAGGATTGCTCACAGGGCTTCTTGTTGGGGTGGAAGTTGCGAAGGCATTGTCGTACTTGTGGAACGTCCCTATGGTGAGAACAAATCATATTGAAGGACATATCTACTCGATCCTACTTCAAGAAAACGAAAAACCCGTTATTAACACTCCCACGATACATTTTCCGGCTCTTTGTTTGATTGTGAGTGGTGGTCATACTGAACTGGTGTTGATGACCGATCATGGCGTATATGAAAAACTAGGAGGCACTCGAGATGATGCGGTGGGAGAATGTTTTGATAAAATAGCAAAACTGTTAGGACTTGATTATCCTGGTGGTCCAAAAGTGTCTCAATTGGCGGAACAAGGAAATACCACTGCAATTGCCTTTCCACGACCAATGATAACGTCTCCTGATTTTGATATGAGTTTTTCTGGATTAAAAACAGCGGCGCTGTATTGGTTACAGGATAACTCGGACTTACTTTATCGAGATTCTTCGACTTCCGACGACTCTGCTCAGGATGACATAAAAATTAATACTGTGACTATTCATGATTTTTGTGCCAGCTTTGAGCAAGCGATTGTGGATGTGCTGGTAAAAAAGACGAAAAAAGCAATGGAGATGTATCATCCAAAGACGCTTATTCTCTCTGGTGGGGTGAGCGCAAATCCAAAACTTCGTGAGGCATTGTCGCAACTAACAGCAGCATTTCCTGATTGCCAATTTCGTCGTCCATTACCTCAGTATTGTATGGATAATGCCGCAATGATTGCGATGGCTGGTTATTACCATGCAAAAAATAATGACTATACTGATTGGAAAACAGTGCTTGCCGATCCGCAATGGCATATTTATCCAACACTATAGCGTCAACTTGACTTCTTTTCTTTTCCCCAGTACAATCTAGCACAAGAAAATTCGTTCATTAAAAAAAAGCAGGCTTTTGAAAGGGGTCTGTTTTTGTTTATATACCATTTGGAGGAGAAAAAAACCATGCACTCACAGCAAAAAATTGGGTTGGGCTTTACTGGAGCTTCCGGCTCCGGCAAAAGCACGCTGGCGAAACTCACCGTTCGGGTGTTGGTTTTGCTTGGCGTCTTTGCCGATGAACAGATCGCCTCTGTGATGCTGGACTGGTTTTATAGCTGTCTGGCACATCTTCCTTTGGAAGAGCGTGCTAAGACAAATTTCGATGAGCCGGCTGCGCTCGAGCATGAGCTCATCGCTGAGATGCTCGAGACGATCATCGTGCACGGAAAAGATTTCGTAGCACCAGGCTATCGTTTCTGTGATCAGACGCGTTTGCATAGAGTGAATCTGATCAGATCAGATGTGTCAATGCTTGTTTTCGATGGCATCTTCCTGCTCGTGTGGCCGAATGTGGTTGCGCAGCTCCAGATCACAATCGCCGTGGTGGCGGATCACGATGTTCGCCTGACGCGTCGGATTCTCCGTGACAAAGCTGTTCGCGGCATCGACGAGGCGACCACACGCAAAATGTGGGATGAGTATGTGGAGCCTGGCAACAGGCGCTACATCGAACCTCACGTCTCGAAGGCAGATCTGATTGTGGAGAACAACAATGGTCAGCTGCCGCGAGCGCTTCGTGAGACGGTGAAATTCGTTCTCGAGAAGCTGGGAATTTCAGTCGATGAAGTCAGCCGGGAGTCGGCCATTGCTCGCGCGTTGGCTGAAGAACAACGCAAGTTGATCTTCTAGCGTCCTCTCCTTCTTCCTTTCTTGGGTGCCTCGTGTTTCCGCGGCAGAAACACGAGGCACCCCATTCCCCTATTTATGAAGAAAGACGGGCTTGTTGCCAATAATGTTTTTTAATCCTTCTTTGAATTCGTCCGAGTATTCTATTTTGTATGGTACTCGTATTTTTTTTCCCGCAATGTCTATGTAGACGGCATAGGTTCCGTCGTGCATGGCAAACAGTTCATTAAGTGGCTGTGCCATGATGGGTACGTCGGCTTCTTCTAACTGAATGACCAAACATTGTTCTTGTTTTTTCCGTTGTTTTTTTGGGATGCTTCCTGCTTGTCCAAGTTTTACTTGGCGAGCAATTTGCTCGGCATTTTGATGATTCAGCGCGTATACATTTTCCACAAATATTTTATCGTCGCCTTCTTCTTTTGGTGTTTTTCCTACCACGCATACAACTTTCCCTTCTTCCCACATGGTTCGTGTTTGTTCAAATGTTTTTGGAAAGACGAGCATTTCTACTCTTCCTGTTTGATCTTGGAGGGTAGCAAATATCATGATACTTCCTTTTTTTGTTATTTTTTTAACGAGTTTATCAATAACGCCGCCGATGACGATCCATTCATCTCGGGGATGATATTCTGTTTCTGATAATGGAGTAAGTGCGTCTGCCATGATGGTATTGTACCAAGCAAAGGGGTGTGAGGAGAGATAAATTCCTAAGAGCGATTTTTCCCATTCCAATTTTTCATCCATGGTGGCATCTGAGGCATTTTTGAGTGTGACTTTATTATCAACAGCAATGCTTGTCCCAGAAAATAATGAAGCTTGGTTGGTAAGAGCGTGTTCTTTTATTTGTTTGGAGTAGCCAAGCATGTTTTGTACATTTGCGAGAAGGAGTCCCCTGTCGTATCCAAAGCAATCCATGGCACCAACTTTTACGAGACTTTCGATTGATTTTTTGTTCAAGTCTTTGTCTGTTACTCGTTCGAAAAGATTTTCAAGACTGGTATATTGTCCATTATTTTTTCGTTCCCGATAGATAACTTCGCAGATGTGTTCTCCAACATTTTTGATTGCAGAAAGACCAAAGCGAATACGGCCAGGTTCTCCTTGTTTGCTGACCATGGCAAAATTTTTGAAACTTTCGTTTACGTCTGGAGGAAGTACTTCAATATTCATACGACGACATTCGGCAACAATGACGGATACTTTATCGGTGTCACCAAATTCTGCCCGAAGAATTGAGGTCATGTACTGCACGGGGTAGTGGGCCTTCATGTATGCCGTTTGATAAGCCACAATGCCGTAACTGGCGGCGTGCGCTTTGTTGAATCCGTAGGCGGCAAATGGTTCAATGGCATGCCACAGCTCGTCGACAATATGTTTTTCTACTTTTCCAATATTTTTACATCCGTCGTAAAACTGCACTTTTTGTTTTGCCATTTCTTCTGGAATTTTTTTTCCCATGGCTTTTCGGAATTTGTCTGCTTCCATCCAGTCGTACCCAGCAAGTTCAATGGCAGTAAGCATGACGTCATCTTGGTATACGAGGAGTCCGTATGACGCCCCAAGAATTTTTTCTAATCGTGGATCAAGATATGAAACAGCGTCTGGATTATATTTTCGTCGAATGTATTCGGGAATAGCTTCCATTGGCCCTGGACGATAGAGGGCTACCATAGCCATGATGTCTTCAATACGATTGGGCTGTAGTTCTTTGAGCCAACGGGTCATACCTGATCCACCAAGCTGAAAGACACCCATGGTTTCTCCGCGAGCGAGCATTTCAAAAGTGGTGGTATCGTCGAGTGGCAGGTTATAAATATCAACGTCTTCATCTGTGGTGGCTTTTACAATTTCTACGGCGTTTCCTAGAATGGCCAGGTTTCTAATTCCAAGAAAGTCGTTTTTGAGAACCCCCGCAGCTTCAACGGTTTTCATTTCATATTGCGTGACAATTTTATCTCCGCCAGTTTCTCGTTGGACGGGAGTAAAATCAGTGAGCGGTGTTGGTGAGATGACTACTCCAGCAGCATGGACTGATGTATGACGAGCACACCCTTCTACTCGTTGAGCCAAGTCAAGAAGCCGTTTTACATCGTCGTTTGTTTGGTAAAGTTTTTTGAGATCTGGTTCTTCTTCCAATGCGCGAGCAATGGTCATGGGGAATCCTTGGGCACCAGGTGGAATGAGTTTTGATACTTGATCACAAAAGCCGTAAGAAAGTCCTAGTGCACGCCCTGTATCTCGGACGCTGGCGCGAGCAGCCATGGTTCCAAAGGTAACAATTTGAGCCACCCGATCTTCTCCGTATTTTTTGGTGACGTATTCAATCATTTCTTCTCGACGATCATCGGCAAAGTCGGTATCCACATCTGGTGGACTTGGACGAAATGGATTAAGGAACCGTTCAAATGGCAATTTGAATCGGAGTGGATCGACGGTGGTGATACCAAGTACATAGGAAACAAGTGATCCTGCGGCGGATCCTCTGGTGGATTCTACAATTCCATGTGATTTTGCGTATGCCACATAATCTGCCACACAAATAAAGTATGGAGAGTAGCCTTTGGTTTTGATAATGCCAAGTTCGTATTCAATGCGTTCCCCTACTTCTTTTTGCATGTCTGGATAAAATTTTGGGGCAAGGCGATAGGCCTCGTCTCTGAGGTGTTCATCGGCAGTTTTTCCTGGAGGAAGATCTACCGGAGCAAAGTGCCAGTTGTCGAGTTCTATTTCTATGTTGATTCGGTCTGCAATTTTTACGGTGTTGGCAATAGCATCGGGAACGTGCCGGAAACGAGAAATGATGTCTTCTTCAGAACAAAGTGATCGATCTACTTGGCGGTAGTCTTCTCTATTGGTGTATCCCACTTTCCATCCTTTTCCAATACAAAGCAAAATGTCTTGAGCTTCGGCGTCTTCGGTATTGAGGTAATGTACGTCTCTTGTGACTACGAGTGGAATGCCAGTGTCTTTGCTAAGTTTTATAAGTTCGGTGTTCACGGTCATTTGCCCTTCGATAGCAGGATGATCTTGCAGTTCGAGATAAAAATTATCTTGTCCAAAAATTTCGTTGTATTCAAGGGCAACTTTTTTTGCCTGCTCATATTTACTTTGTTTGAGAAGGGTGGCTATTTCTCCGTTGATTGGTCCTGAGAGAGCAATGATATTTTTTCCAAGTTCACGGAGGAGGTCTTTGTCTATGCGGGGTTTTTCATTAAAGAACCCTTCTAGGTGTCCGATGGAGGTGAGTTTCATGAGGTTTCGGTAGCCATCGTAGTTTTCGGCAAGGAGGATGAGGTTGTATGGGGTGTCGTCTTTACCTGATTCTTTGTCGTGACGGGTACGTGGCGCAACAAAGGCCTCAAAGCCGATGATTGGTTTGATTTCTTCTGCAAGACAAGATTGGTAAAATTTGATGGCCCCGTACATGGAGCCGTAGTCGGTAAGGGATATGGCAGAAAAACCGCGTTTTTTGGCGGTTTTCACAAGTGTTTTTATTTGGGTGAGCCCATTTAAAAGTGATAAATCGGAGTGTACGTGTAAGTGGACAAAATCTGACATATCGGTCTGTGATACTAGAAAAAGTATCTGTATACTACCGTATCTTTGGGAGAGAATCAACTGTGTGGATAATAAAAAAATATCGATGTGTGATCGATATTTTTTGTGTATATATTGTACTATTTTTTGGTGGATTTCTTTTTCGTTTTTTGTTTTTTGTCGAGCTGATCTCCGAGTTTGCTGGAAAGTTTTCCAATGACAAATTTTTCTACCAAGGTGTTCATGAGGTTGCTGACGATACCAACTTTGCTGGTCATTCCGTCTACGCGATCTCGGATGAATTCAATAGCGTCGGTGATGAGTTCTATTTTGTGGTTGACGTTTTCGATGACGTTGTTGGCGTTTCGAAGAAGTCTGGCGGCTTGATACAAGAGCCAGCAGAGAAAGACGGTAAACCAAAGAATAGATAAAGAGAGTACTATGTAGACAAGTTCTTGTCCTGATTCTAGTAGCATGTTATGTCCCCGTTCACCAACACGACGATTGACAGGCTGGCGAGTTAGAAATTATATTTATTTTAGTATAACATGTTTTTGTTTTTGGGGGAAATAGTTTGTTATAAAAAAAACCTAACAGTGTTGTGAGCTAGGCCTTGTTGATTTTTTTTGCTTGTTTTATTATTTGTTCTTTGTATACGTTCCAAAGAAATTAATCATTCTTTTACTATCACGATCATTTTCACTTGCTGTATAATGTAGATTATCTAACATTTCCTCTTCCATTAAACCGTCTTCTACTAAATATCCAGCCGCTTGATGCCGCATTGGTGCTCTTACAAAATCATATTCCCTAAGATTTTCACTTGCTAACTCTACTAATTTATCAGGGCTATCTAAAAAACGTATTTTCATTGATGTTAGCCCTTGATTTACATTATCTTGAAATATTACTTGAGCATATTTTCCATCTATCATAATAAGGTCAAGTGTTCCAGGAATTTCTACCTTTTTTTCATTATTTTCAGGATTAAATGTTGATTCTCGTTTATTCATATTTTTTTATATTTTATACTTTGCTGGCTCCATAGTCCCGGAGGGCTGTGGAGTCTTTTTGTTTTGTTCGCATAGTTGATCCACAGCCTCCGCTTTGCTACGGACTATGGAGCTGGCTGAGGCTATATCAAATATTGTCTTACCACATTAGCTACTCTTTCTGCATTTTTTCCATCTGCAGGATATTGTTCTTCCATGTTTTTATGCAATTTTTTGTTTAATACGCTCTTGCTGTCTAATAACTGTGGGAGTACTGTTGCTATTTTATCAACCGTATCGATACCAACACTTGCTCCTAATTGAACTGGTGGTAGTGGAAAATTTATGCTTTCTGGAACTCTATAATTACGGTCAATAATATGTACCGTTGGTTTACGGCGATAAATTCCATGAAGACCTTCTGTTGACCAAGTGGTTAACACAACATCGGAAGCGGCGCCAATGTCGTTAGTAGAAAATTGATTGGTATCAATAACCTTAATGCCAGCATCCGTTAATATATATTTGAATGTTTCATAACTCACATTATCACGAGGATGACGACGAAAGGCAAGATAAAAATCGCCAGCACTTTCTTTTAGAGATTTTGCTATTTTTTTAATTTTTTCTGGTTCATCCATCGTAGACATAAAAGACACTAATTTGTCTGTAGTTTGTAGGCCTAATTTTTGTTTTACTTCATGAGCTAATTGCTCAGTATTTTCGTTAATAAATTTATCAAAGGCTGGTTGACCTGTTACTACAATGATGTCTTCTAGCTCTGGAAATTCTTTTATGATTAATTCTTTGGCACCATTATCCATGACACAAATTTTTTCTGGTGGTGGAAGGTTTCTTTCTTTTAGGGCAGATAAATACTGAGTGGTGTTTGTGTAATAATCTTCGACCAAAATTCTTGGTACGTCAGGAAAAGTTGTTGTTACATATGTATCAATCCCCATTTCACTTGATTTGTCCATTAATATGACGCGAGGAGTTCCAATAACATTATCAGATCCTAATATCATGTTTTCTGGAGTAATATTTTCTGTTTGAAAATTATTTTGAATGAGTTCTTGTGCTCGACCATCTGTAAGTACATCTATTTGTATCCCTTGGTCGCTAGATAGTTTTTTTAATACTGGCAAAAGTGCATTTCCGCTTCCGGGGTCTCGTGTGGAGACTAACAAGTGGTTTTCCGTCTCCGTTTCGTGTAGTGGTTTTATCCGAAGAATTTTTGTTTCAAATAAATCTCCTCTTCCTTCAATATAGGCTATTCTTTTTTTTTCTTCTGGGGGTAATGATCTAAAAGATTTTTCATTCATATGTACTTAATTTAAATATGATACTTCTTTTTTATTTACCATACCTTTGCTGGCTCCATAGTCCCGGAGGGCTGTGGAGTCTTTTTGTTTTGTTCGCATAGTTGATCCACAGCCTCCGCTTTGCTACGGACTATGGAGCTGGCTGATTTCCTTTTACCAAAACAATTCTTTTACCGTTAGCACAAGTGAGAGTATAAGCGCAATTAAACTAATAACTTTTGCAAAATCATTACTAAACCAATTCCAAAAACGAATTCTGGGCTTTGCAAATGTAAGATATCCTTTTTCGGTTAGCTCAATACAGGAAGTAATGCCCAGATTGTCATCTGTTGACCAAATTTTTCCTTGACCTTGTAGTAATCTTATCTGATGTGGTGGCCTCCAATCTCCTTGTTTAAACTGGGGTTTTAGTCTCTCATGCAATGCTGCAACAGAAATTCTTCCACCGTTGTCTTTGACCAACTGAAGAATCTGTTTTTGGAATTGTTTATTAGTCATAAAGGAAAAAATATTCTCTATTTTTCCTTATCTCAACTCCGCCCCAAACTTCTTTCCAAGCATTTGCACGACTTTGTCGTGAATGTCGTCTACTTCTTTTGCTTCGAGGGTTTTCTTATTAGATCGGTATTTAAGATGGTAGGCCATACTCTTTTTGCCTTTTTCAACATGTTCTCCTTCGTAAACATCAAACAGATCGACGCTGGTAATGAGTGGGCTTACTTGAGAAATAGTTTCCACAAGTTCTTTGTGAGTAGTTGCCGTATCCACCACAATAGCAAGATCTCGTTCTACAGCAGGAAACTGATCGAGTGGTTTGTAGCTCGTTTTTTCGGTAAGGAGTGAAACGAGTGTGTTGATATTAATTTCACACATGGCAACGCGTTCATCCAACCCAAGTGCCGCTTGGACAGATGGATGCAATTCACTCATATATCCAATTCGTTCTTTTCCGACAACAAGATCTGCGGTTCTTCCTGGATGAGTGAACGTATGTTCTTGATTTTTTGTGTTTTTGATTTTTGGAATAATTCCTAATCTCTGGCACAAATTGTGTACCACCTGTGATACGGCAAAAAATGGCGTATCATCTCCCTTGTGTGCAATGGCGATGGCAAGATGGGTATCTTGCTTTGGCAGTCTCGTGGTACAGGTATTGTCTGCATACTCCCCTTCTTCTTCTATAATGAACGTTTTTCCTATTTCAAACAAGCGGATTATATCGTAGTTATGTTGATTTTTTTCAACATTTTCGAGCATGTTTGACATAAGGTTACGGCGAAGGAATGGCCGATCTTTGGCAACCGGATTTTCAAGCTCAATGTATTTGTCTATATTATCTCCTGTTTTTTCAATAATCTCTGGGGAAATAAATGAGTAGTTGTATACTTCGGTGCATCCTGCTTCAAGGGCAAGCAATTTTTTTATTTCGTTGACGGTGTTTCTCAACGTATTTTCTGGTGGTGGAGTAATAGGAAATGATGGAAGTGAGGCAGAAACATTATTGAACCCATACATGCGAGCAATTTCTTCGACGATGTCCTCTGGAATTGCGACATCTTTGGTGGCACGCCAGGTTGGAATCCCGACAGAACATTCTTTATCTTTTTCTGAAACGGTAAAACCAAGCGCTTGCAATGTGGTGGTAACAAATTCGGCAGTGATATCTGTGGCGCCTATTTTTTTCTGAATAGAATCAAGAGAAATATGAATTGGCTCTGGCGGAGTGGGTTCGGTAAACTCATCGGAAAAGTTGCTGCTGACGCTGGCGTCTAGGCAAAGTTCTAGGATAAGTTCTACTGCGCGACGAAGCGCTTTTTCTGTCATGTATGGATCAAGACTTTTTTCAAATCTGGTGGAAGCATCGGTACGAAGACCAACAGCTTGCGCGGTTTTACGAATATTTATGGCATCAAAATTTGCGGCTTCGAGGATGATGTTTGTAGTGCCGTCGTGAATATTACTCTCTTCCCCACCCATAATTCCAGCAAGAGCAACGGCTTTGTTTTTGTCTGCAATAACAAGCATGTCTGCGGTGAGAGCCATTTCTTTTTTATCGAGGGTAATAAATTGTTCTCCATCTTTTGCACGGCGGATGATGATGTTTCCGTCTGAAAGTTTGTCTGCATCATGGGCGTGCATTGGCTGACCCAAGTCGTACATGAGGTAGTTTGTAACGTCAACAATGTTGTTGATTGGTTTTAGACCAACGGCAGTGAGTCGTTCTTTTAGCCAAGCAGGAGATGGTTCAATGTGTACATTATCAATGGCAATAAATGAGGCGCGTAGGCAGAGTTCTTTTGCCTGAATATCAACACTGATTGTTTTTTGTGTGCCTTCGATAATTGCTGGCGGATTGTATGGTTTAAGTACTTTTCCATACATTACTGCACATTCGCGTGCCATGCCGTAGTGTCCCCAAAGGTCTGGACGGTGGGTCATGGTTTTATTTTCTACATCGATGATAGTGTCTGTTTTCCCCAGCGCTTTGGCAAGTGATGTTCCAACAGAATACCCCCGATTGGTAATATCAACAATTTCCATTTCTGATACTTTTGGGAATTCTGAAGCCAGTCCAATTTCATCAGCAGCACAAATCATGCCAGATGATTCTATGCCACGAATTTTTACTGGTTTGAGTTCAATAAGGTCTCCTTCTCCATGCCATGTTACTTTTGCACCAATTTTTCCAAAGGCACAAAGCATACCAGCCGTTACATTCGATCCACCACAGACAACTTGCACGGCTTCGGCTTCGCCAATGTCGACGATGCATACGTTCAGTTTGTCTGCGTCGGGATGTTTTTCCATAGATAGTACTTTCCCAACAACAATGCCTTCGAGCATATTTGCTTGAGATTGTATTTCTTCTACTTCTACAACTTTAAACGTTAATTCTTCCCCAAGTGTTTGTGGAGTGATGTCTTCTGGAAAATCTATATATTGTGAGAGCCAGTTTTTGCTGAATAACATATCATGAAGCATGGAACGTGGAGCATGGCACAGAACGATTGTTCCTTATTACTTGCTCTATTCCTTGAAATTAAAATTGTTTTTTCTCTGCGATGTATTACGCAGCCATTTGTTCTTCTGTTGCAGAAGCATCAATGCCAAGTTTTTTTCGTAAATCTGGATCTACTGTTTGTTCTTCCGGATTATTGGTTAAATATGAGGTGAGATCATCAAAGGTTGTAAATTTTTTTTGAAATGAACGTTCTGTCTCGTTACTGGTCATTGCGACGCTCCATGGAAGTCCTTGTTCTTCTTGAGGAAAAAATCCAATTCCTACTAATTCCCCGTTTTCGTCCTTGGCACTTAATTGTTCACCGTGTTTCACATCAGTATAATCAAAATTATCTTGTATTCCTTGAAGAGATAATTTTAGCCCATAGACTTCTAGTGTTTTTTCTGCTTCATCTATTTGGATAATAAGATCTGCTTCTCTTTCTTTTATTTTTTTAACATCGTGAGATTCAATAGCGTCTCCAGATTCAGGTCGTCCAACAAATCTACGAAATTGTTCTCCTAATGATCGTGATCCTTCCATATACTTTTGGATTTTTACATGATTTAGAATTGTTCTAAAAATCGAAGGTCGCCTGATTGAAAATGGCGGATATCTTCAATTCCGTATTTTCCCATCACAAGACGGTTGAGTCCCATACCAAAGGCAAACGCTGACCATTCTCTGCTATCGTATCCACCAGCTTCAACAACGTTTGGATGAGTGAGTCCACAGCCAAGCATTTCTACCCATTCTTTTCCTTTTCCTAAATCTATTTTCATATCGAGTTCAAATCCTGGTTCAACGAACGGAAAATATGATGGACGAAGCCGAACTTCTACTTCTTGTTTGAATAATCCTTGCAAGATTTCTTTGAGCGTTGCAACGAGGTGACCAATGTTGATGTCTTTGCCCACAATCATTCCTTCCACTTGATAAAACGTATGTTCATGGGTGGTATCGAGCGCTTCATTTCTGTACACTCGTCCTGGACAAGCAAGACGGAGTGATTTTGTTCCGCCTTCTCCATATTTTTCCATAAGTCGTACTTGCATATTTGAGGTATGCGGCCGCATGGAAAGGTGTGGTTTGTTTTTTATATAAAAGGTATCTTGCGAATCTCTTGCTGGATGATGAGCGGGAATGTTTACTGCTTGAAAATTGTAATAATCACTTTCGAGTTCTGGCCCATCTTCCACAATAAATCCCATAGCATGAAGTACTTGTTCAATGCGCCACATTCCAAGAGTCATAGGGTGAACGTGTCCTGCTGGAGTATTATCAAGAGATGGTTGGGTTACATCAATGGCTTCTGCTGTTGCGATTTGTGCCATGTGTTCTTTTTCGAGTGTTTCTTTTTTTTCTTCCATGAGACCGAGAAGCTCTGTTTTTACTTCATTCGCCATTTTTCCAAGTTCTTTTTTTACTTCTCCCTCCAGGTCTTTGAGGGATTTCATGACGTTTGAAATATATCCTGATTTACGACCAAAAAATTGTTGTTCAAGTTCTTCAAGGTCAAAAAGACTCGCGACTGTCTTGAGTCGGTTGTTGAAATCTTGTTGGAGTTTTTTGAGTTCTTCTTTCATATTTTTTCATGAATCATGGAACATATACCGTGTCACAAACTTCCTTTGATTATTTATTTTTTATGCTTTGGATGGCTTTGTAGAACATCGTTCCTATTTGTTCTTTTAGATTATATATTTGTTTGTAACTTATTTCTGAGAGATAATCAAGTTCTTTTGCCCTCACTATAGCGTTACTTAACTGATATCAATGACTGCGCTCCATGACGTTAAAACAATCCAAACACGTCTCTCACGGTTACCACAATAATCAATAACATGAGCAGTCCAAAACCAATAGTATGTGCAAGTTGTTCATATTTGAGTGGGACTTTTTTCTTGGTGATTTTTTCAATGAGAATAAAAAGGATGCGTCCCCCGTCGAGTGCAGGAATTGGGAGGATATTGATTACCGCAAGGCTCAATGAAATCATTGCGGTTACATTAATCAGATGACTAAACCCAAGGCGTGCACTTTGTCCAATGATTGAGGCAATTCCTACGGGACCTGCAACATCAAAGGCAAGCCCTTGTCCCATGATTAGTCCTTTTATGAGGAAGAAAAATGATGCCGCGATGTTTATGACTCCCAATGTGGCAGCCACAAATCCTTTGTACATGGCAAGATACCATGGATACCGGACAACTCCTGCATCTGCCAGTAGCGCGCCAATGCGTGCGGGTTCTCCATCTTTTTGAATGGCGGGAGTGATATGAAAAACTTCTTCTTTTTCTCCTCTCAAAATGGTAAGGGATAATTCTTCCGTTCCGTTGTTTTGGATGGTCTCTATTACTTGTCCCACATTATTCATTTCTTGCCCGTTGATAGCCTGAATGGTATCACCCAGGGTGAGACCAGCCTCTTTTGCTGGGGTGTTTGGTTGTACTTGTTGGATGATGACGCTTGACTCGCCTACCATAATAGCATGTGGATCTTCTGATACAGAGATGTCTGCAGGAAGTCCAACCATAAATCCTGCACCAAGCAATATGGCAGCAGTAAGATAATTCATGATAACTCCAGCAGAGAGCACAATAACTTTTTTCCAGGCTTTTTGATGTCCAAAACTATTTTTGTCTTTGCTTTTTTCTCCATTTTCTCCTTTGATGCGAACGAATCCACCAAGTGGAAGCCAATTGATACTATATAAGGTCGTTGGAAATTCATCTTCTTGTTCTTCTCCAACTATTGTTTCTTTAAGATTACTTTTCCCTTTTCCAACAACCCATACCCATTTCCCTGTTTTTGGGTCTTTGTATGCACCAAGAGCACGAGGGGGAAACCCAATAGCAAATTCGTACACCTTCATGCCAGATTTTTTGGCGGTGATATAATGTCCAAACTCATGAACAAAGACAAGAAAACTTAAAATAAGGATGAACAAAATGAGTGTGAACATAAGATAAAATAATAGCGATTAGTATTGACTGTTTCGCTTTGTTTACGTAAAATAGAGACAATCGGATTATCTCATAGTAGGGCCTATATTTCAAGTATATCTTGACAACACAGATATATGCTCTATAGACTGCAGATACCTACCTCACGTTTTTGCTCCTTTTAGAGCAACGTATAATTCATTGCTAATTATTATATATATGATTATTGTCTATATTCTTATCGGAGTTATTGTCGTATTGGCTTTTTGGGGTGTTAGCCTGTTCAATTCCTTGGTGACACTCAAAAACAGAACACAAGAGGCGTGGAGTGATATTGACGTACAACTAAAGCGTCGACATGATCTTATTCCAAATTTGGTGGAAAGTGTAAAAGGATACATGAAACATGAAAGAGAGCTTCTTGAAAATGTCACCAAATATCGAGCACAAGCGATTGATGCTGAAAAATCTGGAAATATGAAAGCAATGGGACAAGCCGAGAGTATGCTTGGTGGAATGCTTGGAAAATTACAAATTGCTGTTGAGGCATATCCTGATTTGAAAGCAAATACGAATGTTGCGCAACTTATGGATGAACTCTCTGACACAGAAAACAAAATTCAAGCATCACGACGCTTTTATAATGGACAAGTTCGTGACATTAATACAAAGATAGAAACATTCCCAAACAATCTAATTGCGGGGATGCTCAAGTTTACCAAGTTTGACTTTTTTGAAGTGACTGATGAAAAGGAACGAGAAAATGTGAAGGTATCACTCTAACGATCGCGTAACACGGGACACGTTCCACTCCTCAATATATTTTTCCCTTGTTTCGTGTTCCCTGTTCCATGCACATATTCTCTATGGAACAATCTTCCAAAACACAATTTGGTGGTGACAAAAAGAAAGGAACTTCTTTGCTTCATATTGTTGAACGCCCATTTATTGATTGGGCGGTACCACGATTACCACGCTGGATCAAAAGCTATGAGCTAACCCTTCTTACGGTGGTATGGAGTATCGCTATTGTGTTCTTGAGTTTTTTGGCGAAAGACAATATTGCGTGGTTATGGGGCGTTTCTTTTTGTATTTTTTTACAATGGCTGACTGATTCGCTTGACGGGAGCCTTGGAAAAACACGAGGAGAAGGTCTTATCCGATGGGGATTTTATATGGATCATTTTCTTGATTATATTTTTTTGTGTTCGATATTGATTGGATATTTGTTTATTTTCCCAAGTGAGTATACCGTATGGTTATTTTTTACCTTGGCAATTTTTGGCGCGTTTATGGTGAATTCTTATTTATCTTTTGGTGCTACGAATGAGTTTCAAATTGCCTATTTACGCATTGGTCCAACAGAAATACGACTTGTGTTTATTTTCATTAATACGCTATTAATCATTTTTGGGAAAACCTATCTTGCACCAGCGCTGCCGTGGGTGCTTATTATATCGATTATAGGACTTTGGGCAGTGGTTTACCGAACAGGAAAATATATTCATAATTTGGATATGAAACATAAAAAGGAACACTCCACTCATAGATAGCCCAAGAAATTTTTTACTTTATTATAGTTATGTATAGTCAAATAGAGGCAAACAAACGAAAAACAAGTATTCTTATTGCGATGTTTCTTGCAATTATTATTGGCCTTGCCTGGTTTTTGGACTATGCGTATGGCTATGGCTATGGGATTGTTGTTTTTGCCGTGATTTTTTCGGTGGTGACGACGCTGGTGAGTTATTATCATGGAGATAAAGTGGCACTTGCAAGTACAGGAGCAAAACATATTGAAAAAAATGACAATCCTTATGTATACCGAATGGTAGAAAATTTGTGTATTACGGCAGGGGTTCCCGTGCCAAAGATTTATATTATTCCTTCTCCTGCGCTGAATGCGTTTGCAACAGGGCGCGATCCTGAACATGCATCTATTGCACTTACGAATGGGATTATTGATGCACTAGAAAATGAAGAGTTGGAAGGAGTGATTGCACATGAATTATCACATATTAGAAATTATGATATTCGGGTGATGACCATTGTGGTGGTGCTCGTTGGAACCCTTGCGCTTTTGGCAGATTGGTTTTTTCGCATTCGTTTGTTTGGTGGTGGAAGAAGTAGCGATCGACGTGGAGAGGGAAATGGTATATTGATGCTGGTTGGATTTGCACTATTACTTGTATCGCCGCTTGTGGGAGAGCTGATTAAACTCGCAATTTCACGAAAACGAGAATATTTAGCAGATGCGTCAGGAGCGTTGTTGACGAGATATCCCGAAGGATTGGCGCGAGCGCTCGAAAAAATTAGTCAATCAACAACACCGCTTGCAACAGCAAATAGTGCAACTGCCCATTTGTTTATTTCAAATCCGTTCAAAAAGAAAGCATTTTCTTCCTTGCTTTCGACGCATCCCCCCACCGAAGATCGGATTAAAAAGTTACGGAAGATGTAATACAATTCCTAACACTCCCTGAACAAGACTGTCCTACAACAACTACACACACCTATTACTTTATGCCAAAGCTGATCAAAGATTTATTTGCGATTGATGTCCGTACGCTTGCATTATTTCGAATTGGTTTGGGAGTACTTCTTCTTGCCGACCTTGTAGGTCGGTCTTTTGATTTGGTGGCATTTTATACTGACAGGGGCGTGTTGCCGCGCGCGGTGTATTTGGCTGAATTTGCACATTCGTATACCTGGTCTATCCATTTATTAAATGGTCAATGGTGGTGGCAAGCCGTGTTATTTTTGCTTGCTGGCGTGTGTGCGCTGTGTTTACTGTTTGGATACCATACACGAAAGATGACGGTTATCTCTTGGTTTTTCCTTACGTCATTGCAGTATAGAAACCCCATGATTTTGCAAGGTGGCGATGCCCTGTTGCGAATGCTTTTATTTTGGGCGATGTTTTTGCCACTCGGAGCATATTATTCTGTTGATGCAGCATTACAAAAACAACCACACACCGAACGATTCATATTGTCTTGGGGAACGGTAGCGATATTGGTTCAAGTGGGAATAGTATATTGGTTTACAACGGCATTAAAACAAGGAATACAATGGATTCCTGATGGAACGGCAGTATATTATGCGCTCATGATTGATCAATTTGTGACGCCGTTTGGGTTGTGGCTCAGACAGTTCCCTCTGGTGATGCAGGGGCTTACCTATTTTGTTTTTGCTCTAGAATTTTCTGCACTATGGTTGCTTTTTCCTGTTGTAAAAACCGTGCGTATTCGTACTGTTGGCATAGTGCTTCTTTTGCTGATGCATCTAGGATTTAGTGTCAGTTTATCCCTTGGGTTATTTCCCTTTGTGGATATGCTCGCCATCTTGTTATTTGTCCCTGGTGATTTTTGGGATTGGATTGGAGAAAAGCTAAAGAAACCCGGAGCGGAATCATTGAGACTGTATCATGATAGTGACTGTGGATTTTGTACAAAAATGGCACATATCATTATTGTCTTCTTGGGTTTTTCTCCTGATGTTTCTCGAGCGGCGCAGTCTGAACACTATTTGTATACGTTGATGAAGCAACATCATTCATGGATTGTGGTTGCACCAACAGGTGAAGTCTGTTATGAATTTCGGGCGTTTGTTGTACTGTGTCGATATTCTCCGCTGTTTTTTTGGCTTGCTCCCCTATTGTCTGTTTCTTTTGTCCACGCTATTGGGACAAAAAGTTATGCGCTGGTTCGTAATCACCGTTCATATTTATCACGAATGAGTGCACTATTTTTTCCGTACCAACAGGTTCGTTTTTCTCTTGGAATATTTTTTTCTGGCATTGTTCTGATGTGTTTGTCCCTTGTGTTGTGGTGGAATATTGCTGATATGGTACAAACGACGTCAAAGATTCTACCCATTGTTCGTGCTACGGTGCTAACGCTTCATCTTGATCAAAAATGGAATATGTTTGCGCCGTATCCACGGACTGATGATGGCTGGTATGTGATTGAAGGTGTACTAAAGGATGGTACTGTGGTGGATGTTTTTCATGGCCGCGAAGAACAACCTTCTTATGAAAAGCCCGCTCTGGTGAGCGCAGAATATAAAAATCGATATTGGCGAAAATATTTGATGAGTTTATCTTCTCAACAATATATACAAAGACGATTGTACTACGGACAATATCTATGTCGCACCTGGAATATACAGGCAACGGGAGATAAACAACTTGCCACATTTCGTATTTATTTTTTTCAAGAAACAACGAAGGACGATTATCGTGTTCAGGAACCAACACAACGCCAATTGTGGCGTCATGATTGTTTTTCAACAGATCTATAACTTTATGCTATTTATTGAACGACCAAAAGATTTTGCTCCTATTTTTGAAGTGGTAAGCTGTTTTTGTGAACATGATGAAGACGTGCTATTTTTGCATCGCCAACATCATAAATTTCATGGTAATTTGTGGGGTGTTCCCGCTGGAAAAGTTGATCCTGGAGAACAACCTATTGAGGCAATCATCCGTGAACTGTTTGAGGAAACGTCTTTTGTGGTGGAGAGTAAAGATCTCACATTTGAACAAACCGTATATGTCCGATTTCCTGAATTTGATATGGTTTATCACATGTATACAACGGTGTTTTCACACAAACCACCTGTGACACTCAATCCTGAAGAACATAAAGATTACCGCTGGATGCCTCCACATGCAGCGCTTGATATACCTCTTATTCCAGAGGAAGATCAATGTATTTTACTTACTTATCCTCGGTGATAGGAATTTCTGCTCGTATAATTACTACTTCAGGAGGAATAAGAAAACGTATAGGTAATCCAACTTCCCCCGTACCAGAGGTAATGAATAATTTGCTATTGCCAATATCATACCAATCACGATCAAAATCATATTTGGTAGGAATGATTTTTTTATAAAGCCATGGAATGCGTACTTGCCCACCATGAGTATGCCCAGCAAGAATGAGATCCATATTGGTGTTTTCTAATTTATAAACGGTATCTGGGTTATGGATAACGAGGATACTGTGTTCTTCTTCTTTTATCTGTTGTATTTCTGCTTGATCCATTTTTCCTTCCCAAAGATCGCTTAACCCATACAGATGTATTTTTTCCCCATTGATCTGTATGGTACTGCTAGTGTTGTCTACAAAGGTCACCCCATATTGACTAACCGCAGCTCGCACTTCGTCGCTAGAAAATTCTCCAGGGCGCATAGCATCATGATTTCCCGTGACGGCATAAACAGGCGCATTGATCTCGGCAAGTTGGGAAAAATACGTATTGAGTTGTTGTTTGGTTATTTTATAGATGAAGTCTCCTGGGATAAGGACGACATCGGGATGATTTTCATTGATGGTATTAACAATTTTTTTGAGGAAATACGGCTTTTGATATAATCCTAAATGAGGATCAGAAAATACAGCAATGGATACTTCTTGTGTGAGGTTATTTTGTTCTCCTGAAAAACGAATGGTTTCGTATTGAGTAATAAGTATTTGTGGTTCGATAAAACGAACATAGATGCCTAACATAAAGAATGCACATAAGAGCGCAAAGGGTATCCGATATTTATGTTGTGTGATTTTTATGGCAAATACGGCACTGATCACCACAAGTGGAATGAGTGCGTAACTCCCATAGTAAATGGCAGAAGCCACATAATATGTGTACATAGCACTTTATACTATATCTATTTTTTCCTTCATTTGCTAGTCTTTGGTCTTTTCGTTACACTAGCAGATATTATGTTTTATTGAGGTAATTTATGATTTTTACGACTCCCCCCTCTAGTTTTGTATCGTCGGTTGATGTGGTGATTGGTTTTTGTGAATATAACGGAACATTTTTATTGATTAAATATCACCCAAGTAAACGGCATGGTGACAAATGGTGTATTCCTGGTGGAAAACGAGAGGAAGGAGAAACACTGGAAGAAGCTGCTGTTCGTGAAGTGCAGGAAGAAACAGGTTTAACTTTTGCGGTGGCTGATGCAAAAAAACAACTAACGCTCGCAGTACGACATGATTATGCAGACTTTTATATTCATGCGTTCCCGTTTGTGCTTACCGCGCTTCCCTCGTCAATTATTCTGGAAGAAGATGGACATACTGACTATTGCTATATGACGCCAGAGCAAGCAATTGCTGATCTGGATTTGGTACAAGACAATGATCAATTCATTGCCCATTTTTATGGATTAACTATTTAACCTATATGGAAAAACACGTACGCGTCGGCACTGCCGTATTTATTATTAAAGATGGGGATCTTATTCTTTTGGGAAAAAGAATCAATGCTCATGGCCATGGTACGTGGGCAGTGCCAGGAGGACATCTTGAGTTTGGGGAATCGTGGGAAGATTGTGCCAAACGTGAAGTTATGGAAGAAACAGGATTATCAGTTGGCAAGGTGGCATTTTTTACCGCAATAAATAATTTTTTTGAAAAAGAAGATAAACATTATGTGACGCTGTGTTTTACGGCAGAGTATACTGGTGGTGAACCAGAATTATGTGAGCCAGAAAAATGTGAAGGCTGGGAATGGTTTGATTGGGATGATCTGCCAGATACATTGTTTGCTGATTATCATGCGCTGTTTGCATCAAAATGGAGTCCTTTTCAATAACTCTTGAATAAAAAATAAACCATCGCAGGCGTGTTGCATGCGATGGTCTTTTTTTTGGATGATGAGGGGCAGTACGCTACGTGTCTGAATGTAGCGTACTGCCCCTATGTTGGGAGCCAGTCGTTAGGCACCCTTCCTTTTTTTTGTCCCTGAAGGGGACGATGTTGGAGGGCGTCTCCGCTGCCTCTTTTTTTGCGAGTTTCCGCCGAACCCCTTGGCGCACCCAGAACAGGTGCAGAGGTCGGCGTTGAAGCAGACGAAATCTGCGGCATAAGGTACAAAAACGTCGGCTTAAAAATGACATATTTATGGTAGAATAAGCGCAGAAATGCGTGTTTTTTAATTTACAAATTAGTAACTTGATGTGTATGAGTAAAAAAAAAGAGATT
>Ga0100378_1001906_pt1 | contig 21226 bp, 31 predicted proteins | sample CryGeymeta201502_FD_81535 | JGI IMG/M metagenome (GOLD analysis project Ga0100378, IMG submission 81535) | Groundwater microbial communities from Crystal Geyser aquifers in Utah, USA - Crystal Geyser metaG 2015-02 | ecosystem: Environmental > Aquatic > Deep subsurface > Groundwater | place: USA... | reverse complement strand
TTATAACGAAAATAATAGAAAAAGACGCAAGCTTAAAATCTCATATGACTTTAATTGTTCTAAATATAACAAAAACAGAAATAAAAGGGAAAGACTTTTCAGAATATACAGAATATATTCTTGAATTAAGTGATGGTTATTGTTCCTTATTTTCTTTGATAAAGATTAATAATCCTATCAATTTACTTTTACAAAAGAACAAAATTTATATCGGGGTCAAGTTAGACATAATATCAGCACAATATGATGCTGATTATTCTAAGGATAATAAACACTATATTAACATGTTTTATAATTCAATTTCGAAATCGAACCCTAAAGCTAAACTTGTAATATTATTAATAGATAATATTATAGGGATTATCTCGAAATGGTTATTTATTAAAAAACATTGGTAGTCTAAGAGAAGACGGAGGGCCGATATCCTTAATTGATGTTATAATAATAAAAAAATATGACTATTACTTTATTGATACTTCTTCCAAGAAAAAGATGTCATCAGAAAAATACTTTAATAGTATTCAAAATGATAATTACGAATTGAATAACGATTTTAATAATCCCAATAATAACCTAAACAGACAAAATCAAAATCTTAATGTAATTTTCAAATGTAAAGTAGTTGACTCATTGCTCTATCTCAATTTTTTAAAAGAGAATAAGCTAACAGAGAAAGACTACAATCTTAATAGTCACCTTTTAAATAAATTAACTCGAGTATGTTATATTGATTTTTATGTTAAAAATACTTCAATTTTCGAGTTATTAGAAAATGGTAAAATTTAACATAAAAACTAATAAAATTATTAGGTAAACGATATAAATTTGGAGTTTTATCTACCTTTCAAAATAAAAACTCAGAAGAATTTATTTCTAGCAAGAACAATAATTTAAATAATTTAAATAGTCCAGCATCAACTAATCAAAATACGACAGAGCTATTTTCATTCAAACCAATTAAATTCAAAGGTTGGTATTAATTTAATTTTTAATCAAACATTTTAGCTTATGATTCTGTCCGAATAATGGAATTAAACTTAGATTTTAGTAAAAAGGAAACACAAAAATATGACTTATATAAAAAATTTATAGTTAACCACACGAATAAGTACGAAGAGCTTGAATTTTACGAAGAGATTAATAGAAATCAATATAATAATTTAAAAAATCTTCACAATGAAAATTTTACTATAATGGGACTATATTACGAAATAATAATTATAGAAAAGAATAAATATCTGTTATTAAGCGTTGATTCAGATATATTTTATTTAGTAAAGGTAGCTCTATTATATATTAATTGTTAGATTCATGATATGGACTTCTACAATGATAATAATTTTACAAAGAATAAGATCTTATTGTTTAAGAATGTAACTTTTACAGGGATATATAAATTAGAAAAGGAAAGAAATTTATTATTAGCTCGTCTTGAAGATAGAAAAGACTGTGGAATTGTAATAAATATGGAAACAAGTTATTATTCAAATTTAACTGTGTCAGATTTTGGAAAATATAAAGGTAAATTATATATAATTTTTTTAATTAAATAATTATATTTAGATAGAAGTAAAATGTTACAAAAGAAAAAATTAGATTTAAAAAAAGCAAAAGAGTGTTTAGAAGGAATTATGAAATTAATAAAAGGATGACCGAAACACAATCTCATTATATATTATAAATAATATAAGTTAAATGGGTTATACATTTTAATATTAATTACAAAATTACTTAACTTAAATTAAATTAATAAACTAATAAGTAAATATAATTAATTATTTAGTAATTTAAAATAATAAATAAAATTAATATATAATAAACTTAATATTAAACTTTTATGATAAAACAAAAAATATGCCAGCTGTGAGATTTGAACTCACGCGGTCATGGACCAGTCGATCTTGAGTCGACCCCCTTAGACCACTCGGGCAAGCAGGCTTATATAGTATACAGAAAAAATAATATATAAATAAGTAACTTTTATATAGTTGTTATTTTGATTATAAGTTATTTTATAAGTTTGTTAATTAAGATAATTAATACTTATTAGATGTAATAAATTTAATAATATTATGGATGCTGATACCTATAAAATGATAATTGAAAATAAATTTGTAGCGATGATTGGAATCATGCTTATAACTTGGCTGTTCTTTAAAATATCAAAAATGCTTTTGAATTTCTCGAAGAACGGTAAGAGGATCATCAAAGAAAACTATATACATGAAAACAAAAACTTAACAATAAAATCTTCATTAAAATTCGCATATAATATTTATAAATTAGTAAAAGATTATGAAAACTTACAAACTTTATTTTCAAAGATATTAGGAGACAATATTACCTTTGGACTTGATACAGAATACTATCGAGGAATAACCTACAAAGGAGAAATATGTCTTTTCCAAATTAGTATTCCTGGTTACAATAATCAACATCAATTAGACATTTATATTGTTGATATTATACTTATAAAACAGGAACTTTTGCAAAAATATAATAATATAGACAAATTAAAAGAAACATTAAAGTTTGTATTTGAAAACCCTAAAATCGAAAAAATTATACACTGTACCACTAATGACTCTGAGTGGATCTATCAAGATTTTGATATTATTTTACATAATGTTTTTGACACTCAATATGTTTATCAAGTCTTAAATGGAGGTAAAATTAAAATTGGATTAGATGAGCTAATAAACAAGTACTTCGATGTCAAGGTTATAAAATTAGAAAAGAAACAGTTTCAAAAGTCGAACTGGAAAGAACGTCCACTAACTAATGATCAGTTAAATTATGCTTCACAAGATGCTTTTTATTTACTAGAATTAAGAAAATTTTTATCAAATGAACTTAGCAAAAAACAAATTGATTATAATACACTTAAGACTCAAGAGGAGAATTATATAAAAAGGTTAACAGTGGATAAATCTCAGAAAATTAAAGAAAGCGCAGAAAGGTTTTTACTTAGTCATTGTATGCAGTTAGGTAATGTAGATTTCGAAGAGAAAAAAAAGCTTTTTATTCAACTTTATGAATTTAATGATAATTTGGCTTGTAAGAATGATTTTAACCCGGAAAGATTTTTATCAATAAAGCTCATATACAAACTTATTTTAAATCTCCCTCATCATAAATTTGAGTTCGAATCACTTATTAAAAGCTTCGAGCCAGATAACCTACATAAATATGAAAATGAACTTAAAGAAGTCTATAACTTAATTTTAAAAACAAAGGAGATCATCGACAAAAATAAAACACTAAACCTAAGTCCTTCGAACTCAAAGGACATTGATATTTTAAATAGTAACACTAACAATCAAAAGAATCCCAAACTTGATAGAGAACTCCGAAAAGAAAAGGTCAAACAAAAGTTTGTTTGTAAAGGTCCTATTTATGAAAACTGCTGCATGCTAGCCCCTAATGATGAAATCCTCTGCTACTGTGATAAGAAAAAAATGAACTGGTACATATCTCGAGGTTTAGGAGTGCAAATAAAAGAAGAGCCTGTTGTTTTTAAGTTATTATTCGACCCTGAAGGAAGAGGATATTCCGATATAAAAGGTCTTCCTACAGAAAGTTATGTTAAAAATAGAGAAAACTGCTGTGTAATTTGTGGAGCAAAAGATAATTTCTTAAGATTTCATGTTGTTCCTATTATCTACAGACAACACTTTCCTACTGAACTTAAGTCTCATAAATCTCATGATGTAGTTGCTGCTTGTTTATCATGTCATCAAGAAGGTAATAAAATATACGAGGAGAAGAAAACATATTTTTCAAAGCTGTATAATGTACCTTTTAATATTAAATCAGAAAATGAGATTAGTAATCATGAATTAAGTGTTATTATTAAAACTGCTAAGTCTCTTGTAAGAAATTATAATAGTATTCCTAAGCAAAATTTAAAGGAATTATGCAAAAGTGTTATTAGTTTTTTAAATGATGATCAAAATCGTAAGTTATTCGCAGAGTTTTTTAATGATATATTTGGTAATAATGATGGGAATAATAAATATGACTTAGTTAATGAAGAGATTATACCTTTAGAACTATTAGAAAAGATTAAGGATTATAAAATCGAAAAATCTAATGAAAAGAATTTGCACGGGAAACTAGTAGTTGAGAAGATCAAAGATTATCAAGAGTTTATCAGAGAATGGAGAAATTTCTTTATTGAGAGATTAGATCCTCAGTTCTTACCTGATGCTTGGGAGAAAGATCTATTATTTTACAAGACAAAACAAAATTATAAATAAATAAAAATATTAATTTTATAATAATTATAAACTAAAAGAAAAATATATATAATTATGTCTTTTAAAATTATAATTAATCTATACTACACTAAACTATCTCCAAATCTTTACGTTCTTTTCTAAACTACTAGTTACTAATATAGGGCTTTCTGATTTCCATGGTAAATTTATTAAATTATTAACACTTCTTGTATGCTTTAGGTAACTTTTGATTAATAGTCCGTTTAATACATCCCAAAGTCTAACTGTTTTATCACTTCCTGCACTTGCTAAGACGCTTGTAAAACCTTCTAGCTTTGTTTCGACTATTGAGTTAACACTATCTTTATGACCTTTGAGATCATGCATAAATTTACCAGTTGCTAGATCCCATATTTTGATTAAACCATCAGATGATGAGCTTGCTATTAAATGTTTTCCCTTTTCATGATTTAAATAAACGACAGAGTTAACACTTCTTGAATGTCCTTCTAAAGTATAAATATTCATTCCAGATTTTGAATTCCAAATTTTAACTGTGAAGTCACTACTGCAGCTTATTATTAAAAATTGCTCGTTAACTTTATTGGAGATTAAGTTATTAACATAATCATTATGACCTATAAGTGATCTGATCATCTTTCCTCCACTAATATCCCATGTCTTAATAGTGAAATCAGCTGATCCACTTGCAAAAACAGATGATCCATCTTCCCAGTTCAATTTTATTAGGCAATTTACACTATATGTATGTTCTTTTAGCGTAGTTAATAAATTTCCATCTTTCAAGCTCCAGATTTTAATTGAATAATCTGCACTTCCACTGATTAAAAGACTTCCATCAAAATTAGAGTAAAAATAAAGACAACACTTCACTTTATCTTCATGTCCTAAGAATGTATATACTAGCAGTCCATTAGTAGCATCAAAAAGTTTTAACGATTTATCTGAACTTCCACTTACAAATACAGGTTTAGAGTTCATTTGAAAAGCGCTTAAGCAGTTAATGGTATCTGTGTGACTCTCAACGATATACTTAATTTGATTAGTTATCAGACTCCATACTCTTATTTTTGAGTCATAACTACCAGTTATAATACAAGGCTCATCATTAATATTAATATTAGTCATGCAAAAAATCATACCCTCATGCTTTAAGTCACTGACGTCTTTTATTTCGTTTAACTTCTCAGACTGTATTTTCGAATTTCTTTCTACACTTAGTCGTGTATTTGTTACTGCAAGATTATTTATGTTCGAAATTAATGGTCGTTTTTCAGGAGTAACATATTCTAAGAAAGTATATAAAGTAGCCTTTTTTATTCCAGTAATCATATAATTTAATGAGATTCAATTAATTATATTATAACAAAATCTCCAAAGGACTTTTGGAGATTTCGTATTTTTATTAATTACGTCATTAATTAATTATTATAAATTTAAAAATACATCGTAACTATTACGTGAAATTTTTAAGTTATTCCTTTTAATTATGAATATATATTAATTTATAACAATTAAATAATAATTTCTTTATAAATTAACAATTAAATAAAATAAATAAATGAAGTGTTTAATTAAAAAGTTAATCTATTCACTTTTAATAATTAACTTGTGTTTTCACATTGTCTTAACAAAAAGAATAAAATCAAAAAATAGATTAAAAACAAAAACAGATAACTTCACCAATGGTTTTTCTTTAGATGAATTATTACAAGTTTGCTTAGGAATAGGTTCAGTAATTCTAAAAGATGATTATTCTGGAGTTTTCTATACTAAACTTAATGATGTTAAACATTGTAGCGAAAAATTAGAAACCGAAATTGACACAAAAATTAAAAACGTTGAAAAGGAAACATTCAATAATGACGCTGAAATATTTCTTACTAACTACTTAAAAGAGAAAAAAATGACTTTCCCAGAATTCAAAAAGAAATCATGTGACCTATTTGATGAAGTAGCTACTGAATGCAGAAAAAAACACAATAACATTTATGATGACTTCTTTGCAAGAAAAAAGAAAATATGTGAAGACTATAATAAAAATGAAAATAAAGTAACTGATATGCAAACTTACGAAGGTAAAATGAAACTACCAAATGGAGGTAATGATGATTTAATCAGTGCTTTTTCTATATTGTTTAAGAAAGCAAAGAAGTACATGATTAATATAACAAATTGTGTATTTGATAAAAAAGTTGAAGTTGTTAATAAAATCTTACCAAAATTAGACAAATCAATAGGACAAAGAGTTAGTAATGAGACAGTTAAAAAAACTAATGATATAATTATGAGAAGTTTAGCTGGAGGAATAGTTGGTGGAATTAAAATGGCATATTATAAACAACAAATTAATTTTAATTTATATAAAGCATATCATTGTGAAAAGGCTGCTACTGATAAATTTTATAGACTGGGAAAAGTTGCAGGCTATATTATGAAAATAATAACAGAAATAGCAAGCAAAGAAAAAAGGGTATTAGTAAATACAACTCCATCATAAAGTTTCTTTAAAATTAAAATAATTTTGTTATATAATAAATTTATATTATATATATTAAGCTATTTAAATAACTATTAATTAAAGAATAAATACAATATTTATTTAATCTGGATTTACATATTCATTAATTATAATCATAATTATAAAATAAAATTTAACTTCAAGATATACTAAATTTCTTAGTTTTTACTTATTTTTACTAAATTTTACTTAGTTAGTTTATCATTACTTATTTCTATTTGAATTTGGGTCTTCTCCATATACTACTTTCTGTACATCTTCTCTCATTAATACACCTTTCATTAAATCTAAATAACTAGAGTGATTAGGATCATTATTTGCAGAGTAATATTCAACAGCCTAATAAATGATAAGTAATAAACGGTTATAATAAATTAAATTACCTTTCCACATAATATCATAAATGTATTAACATTATAGTAACTTAAGTCACCTTTGTCAATCTTATCCAATAATAAGTTGATGGTTTGCTTTATTATATCAATTTTCATTGTATTAATATCTTTGTCAGTTAGTTTTTTCTCTTGAGGCTTTCCTTTTGGAATTTTCTTAGATTCAACACGTACTTTTAAACCGTTCATTCTTTTAGCTAATACATCTCTAAATAGAAGAATGTTATCAATTTTGATTTTGAGTTGGTAGTCTTCTCCCTATAATAATGATAGTTAATATTGATAATTATTAATAAAGATAGTTAATAATGATTTTAGTTATTATTGATTGTTAGTGTCGTAGGTATATTATTAATATTAGAATTGTTACCTTGTCATCATTGTAAAAGTTAATACTAACAATTTTATGGACTTTGTTAATTTGCATATCAACAATAGAATAAAGAGTAGACCAAAATAACAATTTTCCGTTTGAGCTATTGTTTTCATACTTTTCAAATAAAATTAAAGCGTCTTCAGAAAGAATAAGCGTTAGATTCAAATCTTCATTTTGATATGACTTTTGTTTCTCATTATCAAATTTACAGCTAAATATGTCTTTATAATATTAAACTTAGTTTATTTACTGACTAGCATATTGTTAAAGTTCTTAAGCTCATATATGGCTCCGACGTGAAATTTACCATAAAAGTTAATCATCTTAGTGTTAAGTACTCTATGCTAATATTGTTTTTTATTAAATATTAAAATTCTTACAATAAAGTTTGGGATATTCTTAATTACTTCAAGTATTGATGACTTTTCTGTCCATGGATATATTTCGGCCATTAAATCTCTACCGTCCATTAAACTTGGGAAGCAAAACTAAAGTATATTAATTTAAATAACTTGTATTATAATAATTAGTAAATTAATTAGTATTACATTAGTTTTTGTTAAGATCCTTGGAGGGGAGCTAGGAAATTGATAATCTATAATAAGAAGGAAAGTAATAAAATCAGGCACAATTGTATTTTCTGATTCAATATTAATATCAAAACTAATTTTCTTTTTATCTATAATTATTGTAATATAATGTCCTATTTCAAATTCTTTGCATTTAGTATAAACGCCATCTGGTAAATCCTTTAACATTTCAATTTCTATTATATAGTTAATATAATATATGTTAATTCATTTTTTAAACAAACCTTTATCTATTCTTTTTTTGACTGAATCTGACAATACTATTTTCTTCTTCTGTTTAAAAAAACCAAGCATTTATTTTTATATAATTGTTTTATTTATAATTTATATTTATAATAAGTATTACAAAAAATAATATATTGTATAATAAATATAGTCTTTATATTCTAATACACTTTTATGATTATAATAGAGATCAAATTAATTCTTATAGACTATTTTTCTTTTTACTTAAAAATGGTTCTTTTGATTCTTCTAAAGGATGCTTAATAAAATTCCCACTACTATTTCCAACGTCAGAAGTAAATGATAACTTATGTTGAATTGGCTCAGATAGTCTAATATTACTATCATCTTCAACTTTTCTTTTTAAATCTTTTGTAAAACGCCTAGGACTTGAAATATTGTTAGAATTATTAAGATGCATTCTATCAAAAGGAAATACCGATTTGTTTACATTCGCATGGGTAGGTATTTTAGTATTATCAATTAGATATTTTTTCTTCATCTCTTCATCTAATACAATTTTATCTGCTATATCTAAAGCAATCTTTCTACCTACAATAATTGATTTAATTGATATAATTTAATATAATTTAATTACTTATAAGGTTTTTGTTTTTTTGTAATTGTTTAGTTTTCTTCTTTAATTTAAGGTAATCTTCTTCGTCCATTATTTCTAATTTTAACATTCTTTCTATTACGTCCTTTAAAGTTACAAGACCTAGTATTGAAATGTTATTAAATAAGTAGTACTAACCTAATATTTCAACAGATTGCTCATGCTCATTATTAAATACAGCGGAGAATTTTGATGCGTGCGATACTTCTGAATTATTCTCATCTAGACCTAGTATTTTTTGGAAATTCTCCACATTATTTGTTACAAATGCCATATGAGATCTCCCTTTTCTGAATTCTCTTAATAGATTTATTAATGATAATTCAGGTGAAATTATAATTGGCTTTGATAGTTTGAGATTTAACTCACGGAATATTTTTACTTCATTATCATTAATTCTTGATAATTTCCCGATTAGATACTTAGTTCGTAATATTCCAGTTAAAAAATGTTTATTGCCATTTTTATAAATTGGAATCCTGGAATATCCATGTAAGGATATTTCATCTACTATTTGTTTATTGATTGACCCGTTGTAATCGAGCATGTAACTGTCCTCTGTTCTAATCATGATATCTCTTGCTTTTACTTGTCCTATTTCTAAAGCGGATATCATAATATGAGCTTGATCATTCTCTAAACCTAGATCGTTATTTCCAAAATTTGATACAAAGCTTTGTTTCATTTTGTTTTTTGAATTTAGATCATTAGCACTTTGAACATGTTTAGTAGGATTATTGTTATTGTTATTATTTTCTATTTGTTTTACTATCTTTTCATCGAATTTTTCATTTTTAATTATGTTGTGTTTTCGCAATTCATTTACAGTATGAAGTTCAATTAAAGCTATTAGATCTTGATTTACAAATCTTGATTTAGAATGAGTTCCTAAAATGCAATCAAGTAACTTTCCGATAGGCCAACATAGAGGATATGTAATAATAATTAAAAACTAAAATGAATGATAATAAAATATAATTTAAAATATATAGTTATTAGTTTAATTACCCTTGCAAGTCCAGCAAATGTAGAGGTAATTTTCATTTGATCTGGACCAGTAGCTACAGACATTGGAATTATCTCTCCTACCATCAGAACCAAAAAAACTGATATGACAATAGAAAAAAATTCATTAACTAAGAAACCTATTTTTTAATTATATTTATTAAATAATATACTTAGGAATATTGGTAAACTTTCCAAACATCCTGCATTCCAAATTAAAAGTGTTACTAATAATTGATGTCTATCTGCTAAGACTGGTAAAACCTTTGAGGCAAATAATTTCTCTTCATCTGTTCCGTTTTGAGCCTTTAATTCGAGTACTAAATCATCAATGGATAAATATCCAACAGTTAATCCTGACATTATGCCAGAGAATGTCGATAAGAGTATAATAACTATTATATAAGTCCACATTAATGCTGGTGAAAGATCGTGAGGTTCTTCTTTTGGTAATTCTGATAAAATTGAGGTTATTTCTAAATTCTCCTGATTCTGTAAATTCTCTAATGAAATAAATTTAGGATTTCTAATAATTTTGAAATTTTCTATTATATTTATATGGCCTGGTGATTTGGCAGAATAAATATTATCATTTAGTTTAATAATGTTCAAATTATCATCAATTTCAACTTCAATTTCCTTTATTAGACTTGTTATGTATGAAAGTTGTAATATGAAAAATTGAATAAAAATAATTTTCATTATTTAGTAAATAAATGATTATTTTAGAGGATTATTTATATATTATTTAACTTAATAATTATTTATTTCAAATTTAATAAATTAAAAATTAATGCTTAAAGAAGTCAGCAATATTTACGAATACAAGACTGAACTATTTAAAGCAATAATAAACAACAATAATATGGATGCTGTCAAATTCCTCAAGGTAGAGAATTTCAATTTTTGGGAAGTAGCAGAAGACAATAATTTTACAGGTAATATAAATTTTTATATAGTTCTTCACAGAGCTGTTTATTGTAACTCCAACTACATTGTTTTTTCAATTGTAGAACTTTTATTTGATAGACTAAAGCCTGATAAAAGAGTTCACATAATAAAACAATTTATTAACAGAAAGACAGATAATGGTGATTCAGCCCTTGCTTACGCAAGCTACAGAGGAAATATTGAAATAATAAAATTATTAATAACTCACGGAGCAGATATATACTCTCTTACTAACACAGGGCAGAATGTACTGCATATAGCCGCACAAGGTGACCAACCAGAGTCAATTATATACTTTAAAGAAAAGTTTGGCATGGATATTAATATTAAAGATCATTCTGGCTCGACACCTTTACACTGGGCTTGTCATACTGGCTCTGAACTTAGTTTAAATTTCTTAATATCTTATGGAGCAGATGTTAATTCAAGGGATGCAGTTGGGATAACTCCTCTACATTTAAGTGCGATATCTGAAAAGATTAGAATAATTAAAAAACTGTTACAAAATGGTGCTGATAAGCATATAGTCGATAATAAAGGAAGAACCCCTTATATAGTCGCTAGAGATAGAAATAAAACAACAGTATTAGAGTTACTAGAAGATGATAAATCTACATTGAGAAGCATACTTTGTTTTGATCAACATATAAGAAAAACAGAAAAAAGTTCATCTAACGTTATTATTTTCTTAGTATTACATGTATTTGTTGAAAGTATCGTGTATTGTACTATTTTACCATGTAAGTGATTATTATAAATTAAATAAACTTTTAACAATAGTAGTATGTAGTAATAGATTTGAAGCATACTTTTATATATTTTACTTCATATATTTAATCGTGATATTTATTAATCTGATTAATTCAAATCCTGGAAGATTACATGGAAAAAAATCATCGTTACTGCATTTAGTTGAAAATCATGCAAATATAGTTGAATATTGTCCCATATGCATTGTAATATTATATAATTTTAATTTAACGATAATAAAACTTTACTTACAAAAATAATAATTACTAGGTACAAAAATCAATGACATCAATGCATTGTATTATATGCGATATTTGCATAGAAGACTTCGATCATCATTGTTTTTGGGTTAACAACTGTATCGGTGGAAATAATCTTTCAACATTTATTATTTTTCTGTTATCTGTTAGTTTAAATCTATTGTTAAATATGGCAATATGTGCATACAGTAAAATAATATTTTATTTAGATAGGTCTTACATATGTAGATAGCTCTATAATAATTGAACATAAATTTTTCCCGAACGTGTACTATTTTGTAGAGAATACATCATACTCAGTTTTATTATTAATTCAAATACTAATACTTATTCTAGCTACAATATTCTTTGTACCAGTAACGTAATTGAATACTTAATTAGATAAATTTTTATTCATAATCTATATAGTATATTAACAGCAAGCAACATTCGTCGGTTTGCAAATGCAAAACCTCATAGTATGAATACAAATCTACAATTAGAAAAGTTAAAAGTGAAATTACTTGAAGAGAAAGGAAACGGTAAAACTAATATTTTAACAATTAATTTAACTAATTATTTAATTAGATGTTGAAGATAGAGAAAATAATTTGTTATTACAAAAAGATTAAAGAAAGATGACAAGACATAAGACAACCAACAAGACAAATATATTTATCAAACTATATTAATTAACTATACTATTATATAATTTATTATAATCTACTTAAAAGAATATAAATATAAAATTTATGTTTATTACTATTTTATTATTAATTGACGTAATGTTTTAATTATTTGTATCCAATATATAAGATTTTATATTCTAGTAATTTCACACTTGTTAATTATTAATAAATAACTATCAGAAAAATTTGCTTTTGAGGCTATCATTTTCTTTTCTTAATTTTTCTATTTCCTTGGCAACATTACCATTGACCATTGTAAAATGTTTTAATTTATTTATAAGTTCAATCTAAAAATAAGATATTATTAATATGCTTAAATAAATATGCTTTAATAATATAAAAACATACTTGTTGTATTTCAAATTGTCTTATTAAATCAACATGTAAAGATTGAACTTCTTCATGAATGCAATGCTGTATATGTGTTTTAACTTTTGAAAATTCTGTCTCGATTAAAGACTTTATAAATTCGGATGACTTTAATTCAATATTTGTAACTTTATTATTTAGACTTTCAGTTGTTATTTTATTATTGTTATTGCCTAAGTTATATTTGTCGTATTTATCATTATTGTTAAGAGTATAATTATTATTAAGAGCGTAATTATTGTTGAATTTTGAGTTATCAAGTTTATTATTATCGTACTTACTATTGTCAAACTTACTATTGTCAAACTTACTATTGTCAAATTTATTATTTTCTATTTTGTTTGTAAACTTATTATTAGAACTTAAGCTATTCACAAATTCATTATTATTTGGCAAATTATTAGTCATATTATTTGTCATGTTATAAGGTATATTGTTCGGAATATTATTTTGTAAGTTACTTACTATATTAGTACTTTGCTGAAATGTATTATTCTGATACTTACTACCGGTAAATTCGTTTTTTTCAATACTTATATTACTTTTCATTTCGACATTATTATCAAAGTTATTATCTGCAAATTTCAAATATACATGATATTAAGTACTATAACTTACACTTTTTAGATTCAAATTCTTTTGATTCTTTTGACAATGTTGGTTTGTGACCTGGATTATATTTTTGATTTAAACTATTTTTTAATTCAAGATTTTCATTTAACTTATTGGAGGTATTACTAATATTACTTTCATTTATAATATTTGTATTGTCATTTAGCGGAGTTTTTTTATTTGGGATATTTTTCTTATTATATAGACTACCTTTATTTTCATCTTGTTTCTCTGATTTCATCGATCGATCTGTAAGTGTTGCTTCACGTTCATTACGTTCTTTATTTGATTCTTTAAGATCTACGTGCTTCATTTCTGAACTGCTGACTTTAGAATAATTCAATTTAATTAATATATTATAAGTTTAAATATAAAATATTAATATTACGGGAACGATTTATTTTTTTTGTAGAATAATCAAGATGATTTACTTCTCCTTTATTTCCTAATAATATTCTTTTAGGTTCAACACAATTTCGTAAATCATAAATAAGTATTGTACCATTATCACAGCCTAAGGCTATTGTACTTCCATCACAAAATATTAATGATTTCAAAACACCTCCGGTTTTAATATACTTTATATGGCTTTATTTAATATAAATAATAAATCAATAATACGTTTTCTGACTAGTATCAAAAAAGTTAACACGATTATCAACTCCAGCTGAGCATAAAAGTAATTTATTAATTGGACTAAAAGCAAAATCAGATACACTTTGTTGATTATGATAATCTTTATAATTAACATATGTCTGTGAAGTTTCAGTATCTATTAATTTCATTGATCCATCATCATATGCTACTCCAAGTATATTTTGTAAAAAAGGTGAATATTTAATTTTATTAATTTTCTATTTGTTGTTAGTTATAAATGTAAGTGAGTATTATACCGAAAATGATTGAAATTTCAAATTAGATTGGGCATTAGTTACTAAGTTGTATGATAGTATATCACCTATAATTATTTTATGTTTAATGTTTAGTATGTTTTGTTTAATGTTTAATGTTTATTTTATTTTAAATATTACCTCTTGTTGTTCCTGCCATTAAAGTTGTATCTAATTGATTAAAAGCTAAAGAGGTTATAAAATTCTCTTCTAGTTTATAATCCATGTAAATCTTTGAATTTTTTAAGCTCCATATTTTTAAATAACCATTTTCAGTAGAATAAGCTAAATATCTAGAATCAGAATTAAATGTTAAACTAGTAACGACACTACCCATTGTTTCTTCCTCAGATATTTCTGAAAGATTATTAAGTGCAGAACTTGATAAGAAATTAATATGACCATCTTCACTTCCTGAAACAATTATTTTGGCTTTTAAAAAATAAATATGTTGTAATTAGTTAAGTGACTATGTTTAAAATTACAATTATGGTTATATGCAGCAGCAGTTAATCTAGTTTGATTATCTGTAAATAAGATAGGCTTTTCCATTTCCAAATCATGTACACATATTATCTAATAAATTGTAAGAGATTGAAATTTAACTTTATAATATTACATCACTACAAGATAAAAGCATTTTTAAATTTTAAACTTATTAAATTATTAAAATTTATACTATTATATTAATTAGATTAGCATTATTAATTCTATTACATTTATTAAGAAATTTATTTATTAAATTTAAATATTGTTAATAGCAGATTAATAGCAAAATAATAACAAATCAAATTATTTTAAATATCATGTCCAATACGAGCATTCTTACTAGTTAATGGAAGTGCAGTTGTTTCATCAGTATATCTTCTAATGAAATCTTGTAGAATTAATTCAGAGTCTTTAAAATCTTCAGAGTTGTTTTTAAATGATTGTCTATGTACTTTTCCTAAGGTATCATTCAAATCTAGTCCATACCAAAACCATCTTTTAACCTCTTTATTTTATTATATATTTTTACGTTCAGATTTTAGTAATGGTTCATTTTCTTTTATTAGTTCATCAGCTCTCATCTGAACATATTCATCAAATAAATTTGCTCTGACTACTTCTTTTCTATAATGAAAAATAGTTCTTGAAGTATAAAAAACAGTAAAGAATAATGCTAGTTTATGGGTTGCTCTCCAATGAGCATTGTAATTTAAAATTTGGTAGTTATATACATAGAAGAACTTATTTTAAGTAAATATTATTATTTACCATTGTACTTCCTATAATTGCAAATCTGGTATACCATTTTTGGTAATCTGGGTAAATATAATTCATATCGTCTTGCCATTCAGAGGAAGATGGGTCTAAGAAGAAAACATCAGTTGGAGATTTTGGTCCAACTCTTTTAATAACATCACAGAGATCAAGCATTTTTTCAATTGATTGATATCTCTTTTGTCTCATACCTTTGTGAACAGGTAAATTGCCGGAGTCAAGTCCAAGTAAGTATTTTGTTATAAAGTAATTATCCATTATAAAAATATTTTAATTTTAATATAATAATTAATAAATAATAAGTTGTATTAAGTATTAAGTAATAAGCAAATAAGAAAATAGTTAAATTTTATTATTCAATAATTTATTCAATTAATTTCATTCACTCAAATTTATTTTATAAGCATAAACTTACTAAGTTTTTATTCAATAACTTCTTCTTATTTCTTTTAAGAATAGCTTTTTTAATCTCTTCTATATTTAATTCATCATTTAAATCTTTGGTATAGAATATATAATCAGAAAAATTGCTTGATGATTTTGAAGTATTTAAATGAAGCTTTGTTCTTAAATTAAATAAAGCAACTTGATCTTCATCAAAGAGTAAATACTTTAACTTTTCCATTTCTCTAATATTATTAGTAAAATTTAAGATATCAGTATATTCAAGAATATGATCTTGGAAATTATCATAATAGTGAGAAATTCGTTTTAATCTTCCAAATTTACAACAAGAAAAGTATGTTAGTATAAAATGGTCCCATAGAGACAACAATAATTTCTTTTCATTTACAATAGTATATTTTTCTTTTGTTACGTTTTGATTAAGCTTGCTTATTTCTTCAAGGTTCTTCTTTGCGAGTAAGATAGGCTGGATATTAGTTTGAATATCATTCTCATGAAAAACAGAAGCGACTGATGGTATTGGCGCGAGAGGAATTGCTTTTAACCAACTTAAGCTTAAGTACTTCTTTTTACTATAGACAAAATTTGATGCTTGATTAATGTTACCTTCATTTATGTATTTTAAATCTATATAATTTTGATATAAGTTGTTAACATTATTATGGTTTATATTCTGGTTATTAATTAGTTTGGGACTGGAGTAAATAAACTCATTTGTTGATTTACTACTTGATTTATTGCTTGATTTACTGCTTGATTTACTATTAATTTTGCTATTTGATTCCTTATTAACTAGTATAACCTTTTTCTCGTAGCAAGGAATGATATTTTTACTTTCCTTTTTAAGCATATAATCATTTACATTATTTACAGCTGAATTATTTTTGCTATATTCAATATTATTATTTCTATTAAGGCTTAGGGTAATATCAATTTCATTATCATTTTGAGATAACGGTAAGGATTTTAATTCTATTTCTTTAATACCTGGAAAATCACTTTGATTAATTCTACATGAAATTCTTTTGTAAATCTCATCATTGTTTACTATAGTTTCATCTATATGAAAAAGTTGATGTAAGATTAATTCTTTTGTAACATTATCATATATATTTTTAAGAAATAGTTTTAGTAAAAATGCAAACACACTCAATACTCCAGCAACATTAGCTAAAATATCTTGAACTCTTATATATGATCTTTCAATATGTATAGCCTCTGGAATAATTGCAACAGAGATTGTTTGAAATTTCTTTCTGTAAATTCCATCTGTATGTTTATGATATAATATATTTTCAAACCACATCTCCCTTGATGCTACATTTATAGCTTCATCAGTAGTAATATCTTTGAAAAACCATCCTGTATCAGTCTTTAAAACATATTTCTGAATATTAAATCTTGTAGTTTTATGCATTTCTAAAGGATTCAACACCACTGGCTCTTTTGTATATTCATAGTATCTTGAAAAAGGAGTATTTATTAGATTAGGATCAATCGATAATAAATTGAAGTAAAATGTTATTTTAAAATCATACCTTTCTAAAATATTGTTTTGTTCATTAGTATTAAGGCAAATATGCTCTGTACTATTTTCACAGACTAAGAATAAATATTGGAAACCTGTTCCTAGTGGGTCATTTAGTTTTCTTGATATTTGATAATTCTTTTCTTGGTAGTCTATACATTGTAAGTCACTTACCTTTTTTGCTTCATCGGGAGTAATATCCTCAAATTTAGATGCGTTACATGGTCGAAACGATAATTTTTCGGTTTCAGATAAATTTTTATAAATAGGAAGAACGGTAAAGATTTTAAATAAGTTAGTTTTAACATAATTATGATCCTCTGTTTTTTCCTGAGCAGTGTAAGCATTATCCATAAAGAACACAACTTTTGGAATAACATCGATAGTATAACTTAATTCTAAATTAAAATTTGCAGTATTATTTTTGTCTACAACCGTTTTCATTATAAGAAAAGGTATATCCTTGTAGTAAAGATTAGAACCAAATTGATAAGCTAGAAATGGTATCAAAGCGAAGTATATTAGACCAAACACGCCTCCAAATGTTGATTTTTGCTTACTTGTATATGCCACAGTAGGTGTAAAGTTATTCCCAAATATATCAAATATTTTAACAATACCAGCCATTTTTCTTTGTTATATATTTAATTTACGTGAGTTAACAAATAATAATAGAAACTTTTACGTAAAATTAAAATAATAATTGTTATAATATGTATTAATATTACTTAATTATTTAATTATTTTATAATTCAAATTATATAAAAATTTATGATAATATTATTTAATTAGAGAAAAATGAAAATGAATACTTCCAAAGTTTCTAAAGACAAAATGCTTCACTGGAGAGTATTAGCATTTATATTTTATATCGTTGGAATTTTAGTATTACAAAAAGTTATGGCGAACAATTTATATCCTATATCGCAAGATTATTTAAAATCAATGAATTTAAACCAAACTTATAGTAAAGGAGTATTACAATTCTTTTCAGCTTTAGCTTATATTGGAACAATTACACCTTATCTCATAATAATGGCTTTTGTTTATAACTTTTCGAATATATATAAATCGTTTATTCTTCTCATAGTAATATTTAATACATATCTATTTGGAGGACTATTAAAGTTAATATTAGCAGAACCGAGACCATTCTTTGAAGATAAGGATATAACAAACCATGACTTTTCTTGTAATTTAGGTTTTGGCAATCCAAGTGGTCATTCAGTTTCTTCGACAGCTTTTTATTTGACTCTATGGCATATTATATTTGAATCATCTAATCTTAGCAAGAAAAGAGTTGTTAAATATATTAGCCTTACAGCTATTATCATTGTTCTTTTATTAATGTTCTTTGGAAGATTTCTCTCTGGAACTAATTCACTTGATCAAATTATTTTTGGCTTTCTTTTAGGATTCGGAATTTACTCAGCTATATTTTTTGTAATGAAAGTTAACGTAAATGACGGAATACAATTTTTTACTTTTATGAATATTAGAAATTTAATATTCTTTACAGCTAACTTCTTGATCTTTTTAACAGCACTCCTAGTATACAAATTTGTTCCTGCAAATCCTAAACAAAATGAATGGTTAGCAACTGTTAAGTTAAATGCTAATACAGCTTGTTTACATGCATCAGAGAGCTTGAATCTATTTCATCAGGAGGCTTTTCTTATGGTTGGTACATTTCTTTCAAACTTTTTTTCCTTTGTTGGTTTGAAACTTGAATATTATTATAGCTTTAATGCTAATACTCAAAATTGGAAACAATATAATTTTGAAAAGATTGAAAAAGTAGAAGACTCTTTATTATCAAAAATAAGCGATATAGAACTGCAATGGAATCATACTTCAGTTACAAAAAGTATAATAAGACTTGTAATAATACTAATGATGTCTATGATTATTCTATTGCCGTTCTTTTTAGTATCGAATAATCAAAATATAGTTATAGTATTTTTATTTAAATATTTTCTTCCTCTTGGAATAATAGCGTTTTCTATGTTTTATTTGTTTAAAGTTGTGATTAAAAAATTCAAGTTAGATAATTCTTCAGTTTTTGTGTTAATGAATGATTAGAAAAGTGTTATATAAGAAGAATTTACTGAGTAATTCAAAATTAGATAAATAATTATTATAATTTATACTTTAATAAGATTTATTAATGTTCTTGTATATATTTTATTTTATTTAGTCGATAAGTAATAAAATATTTAATATGAAAGTAATAAGTAATTAACATATATTTTTTAAAATTAATACCATAATAATAAAAATAATTAATTAAGATAGAAATGACCATCATTTTCATAAATATATCCATCACTACATAAAGTATTAATACTTCCCATTAAGTTATTGGTGTTTACACCCTTTAAGTTACTCATAATCATATCCTTTGTAGGATTAATGTTTTGTCCACTAAACTTTCTTAAGATAGACATAATCTAAAATATTAATAATTAAAATATAATTATATACATTATTCTCTAATCCTCCTAGTCCAGAATTATTGTTATTTCCTTTATTGTTGCTTTGGTTGATCATATGGTTATTGCCTTTGTAACTATTTGTCTCAATGGCATTTACGCTATCACCGTAGTTATTTTTATTCTAAATTAATTAGTTTCGTTTATTTTAATATAATATAATAATATATTTACCCTTTGTCCTTCATCGGGAATCTTTTTGAGTAAGTAAAGCCAAGAATAAATAACTTCAGTTTGATGTAAAATAAAATCAGCATCTATACAGTTATTTATTCTGTTTCCGTGAATGGATTTTTCTTTTTTGAATGTTTTTGCGTTTCCGAAAACTTGAATCATTTTTCCAATTCTAAATAAATTATAAAGAATAAGTACTGATTTTGGTCGAAATTTTGAAGGCCTACATGAGTCTCTGACTCATTTTTATTGAAGAAAATAATGTCAACAAATCCAGTATGATCCCATAGGGTAACTTTTACTCTTACACCTTCTTCTTTATAGCTTAAAAAGTTTCCACAGAGTTTGATCTTAATTAAGTTAATAATTTATAAATTACTTCATGTAATGGAATTCCTTCATATTCCAAAGTATCACTGTGATTTATTGTTGCATCATTGAACATTTTAATAGTCATTGGAATTAATGTTTGTTTTTCTTTATTGTATTCTTTCTTAGAAGACTTATTGTGATCATCATCATTTCCGCCGCCATGCATTTTATTTAAATTATTTAAAAGTATTATTTAAACTAGTTATATTATCCAATATATTTAAATTAAAATAAAACTAATTTGATCTAATAAAAATTATATTACATGAATCAAATTTATAAGCATAATTTAAGGATATTTTATAAGTAAGTATAGTCTCTAAATATTTAACAGATATTTTTCTTAATTTTTGCTTATGACTTATTTATCAAATTTTTATATTTTTGGCGGAAAAATAAGGTTAATATAAATATAAATACACTTATATATTAATATAAATAAACTTATACTCATTTATTATATAATTTTACATATTAAAATATAATTTATGTTTAGTCACTTTAATTAAATTATTATTAACTAGAT
>Ga0100378_1001901_pt1 | contig 21256 bp, 16 predicted proteins | sample CryGeymeta201502_FD_81535 | JGI IMG/M metagenome (GOLD analysis project Ga0100378, IMG submission 81535) | Groundwater microbial communities from Crystal Geyser aquifers in Utah, USA - Crystal Geyser metaG 2015-02 | ecosystem: Environmental > Aquatic > Deep subsurface > Groundwater | place: USA... | reverse complement strand
TTCAAGATAATCTCCCCTCATTTCACATTTAATTCCTTCAGATTCAGCATATTTTTTGAGTTGCTCAATGAATCCTTTATTGGGATTGATCTAAATAAACTTATGATTTACTTTTCTCCTCTTCCTAAAAATCATGCTCAAAACATTTTCCAGAGTATACTTGTATTTTTTGAGAAGATAAGCGATAACGATAGTTACACTGCGACTGACTCCAGCCATGCAGTGCACTAGCACATTTGTTTCTTTCCTGCTCTTTTCAATAAACTGAAAAGTATCTTCAAAATGCTGGATCAGCTCGTAATCTTTATGATCTTCGGCAGGAATGAAGAGATAGTGAGGAATGTCTTATTTTTTGTGCTTCACCAGTCCGCTTCTGGCTACCGAGAGTATCGCTCTGATGTCTTTACCTAGATGGTTGGAATATTACTGTGAAGCAATTCCACGTTTTGTGCGGCTGGCAAGTTAGAGATATAGATGGAGCCGCGACTGGTCATGCTTTCAAAGACACATTCGATGTCCTCTTGCATTTATTGATAATAATATTAAAGCTTTATTTTACACCTATTGACTCAAATTCACATCACAATAAACTTATTTTCTAGGGAAATCACTAAGGTGCTTGTCAATGTAAAAATAATGGGGAAAAAATTATTAGAGTTATTATTCGATGAATTTAATCTTCGATGATGTCAATAGTTATTATTACTCTTGAGTAATTTCAAGCAAGCATGATCCTGTACCGCAATAAACACAGGAAAACTAAAACATGTACATCATAAAGCAAGGAAAAGCCAGCTCCCAGGCTTATGACCAATAACTCCCATAAAGGCATTAAGGCCAAGGATCATTCTGCCTTCAAAGATGTTCGCACTACTCATGATCTCCAAAGCACCCTGACTAGCTTCCAGCCACCTTCCTCGATGGTCAGTTTATACCTTCGGAAAACTCAAACATCCATGTTAAAGAAGAGACCCATCAATAGACGAATGGAAATTTTCCAGCCTAGACCTGAAATTCCAGGTAAAAAGTGAATTAGCAAGATATTAGCACGACGAATTGGTGTCTCTACGACAGCGCTGCGAAGAAATATATTGGTTTCAGAGAAGATTACAAGCGAGAAGTAGCCAGTCTCACTAAAATAATGACCACTTTTCTCAGTCTTGAGCTTATCCATAATTTCCATCTCTAAAGTACACTCTTTTTGACTCAGATTATTTTGTCAGAATCACCAATACAGCCGCCAATCTTATTGGAACTACAGCCAATCTCAAAGCCTCCCATTGGATCAGCATTCAAGATTTACTATACGGAGCGATGTTGCCTTCAGGAAATGATGCGGCATATAGTTTAGCTTAATATCTGGGATACGCCATTGTCCATGCACAAGGTTCCTTGGTAAGAGATGAAAAGGAGTTTCAATTAGATTTGACTCAAGCTTCTACTTCCATCTATGTTCAATAATTCCTAAAAGCTATGAACGACAAGGCAAAAATATTAGATTTGACATCGACCAGATTTTCTAACCCTCATGGCCTTCAAAATGCTCTGAATCAATCTACTCCCAAAGACATGATCAAACTCAGCAGAAAAGCAATCAAAAATCATTTATTCAGAGACATCGTTAACACGAAATCATACCAATACAACATATACTAAAATCTTAATGATGCAAATTATCTGGTTAGGAAATGGAACAATACCAACAGGCTTCTTGATAAGGGTTGGGAAGGTATCAAAACTGGCTGCACAGCCACTGCAGGCAACTGTTTGGCTAGTCTCAGAGAAGGGGTCTTCATTGTGGTGCTCAACAGCCAAAATGATTCTTCTCGTTTTTCAGACACAGAAAAGGTATACTCATGGTACCAAGAGCATCGTGAAAAGAAGTAAACTAAATCTGTTCTAGTAGCCAGACCTCAAACTGAACTTGGCCTTCGCAGACCCATAAAAACTTAACCTTCTTTCTGATTTATTATATTCATCCCTCATCATCAAAAAATAGATATTAAATCAAAGCACGGAAGCTGGGTGCTGACTGGCGTTGTAAAAAGACCTGGCGCCTGTTGTACAAAAAGCCTATGTGCCTCTTGTTACAGGTCTCCATTTATTTCTGTAGTCAAAGCTCTTGGCTAGACTAACCTTCTTGATTATTCTACTTTCAGAATCTTTAGGTTCGAGCATGGGTTAGCATTGGCTAAAGAAAGAGAATGTGTTAGTTGGGTTGAAACATTTTTTGTGCTTGAGGAGCCACTTGTTGTTCTCACATCTCCGTTTGCCATCAGCTGTGTTGACAATCTTCATCCAATAACATTTACCCGATCGAACTCTTCAACTTTTCTGCTGATGATAGTCTTCTCTTTTTAATCCTTACTCAAGGCCTTGCTTGTCTTGCTGTCTTCGGGCTATCGAAAGGAGTAGACAGATGTATCCTTCATTTTGACAAAAACTGCAATAACTTAAAGCATACATCTTTTGGCTGCTTTTCCTTTTTAGAAGACTCGATCAGGCATGATGAAGTTATTATTTTTGTAGCCAGGAATGAATCGATATGGGACATTTTTGACGACCCCATCAATTAGCTGTCCTTCTTTGGTTTTGTTATTGAACAGGGGGCGATTGTTAAACTGCTGTTTTCTGCTAGCGGAAACAGACAGACTATGATAATTTCTCCTCTTTTATTTGACTCTATTTTCCTCCTCTCCAAAACTTTAGCGCTGACTTGAGACCAAATCCTCTATCAAGCTCGTGATTTTCTGGATAAGAAGCTATCGTACTGGATTTACGTGGGTGCTACCTCCGGCTCGATTCGAAAACATGAGAGAAATTACAATGGATTAAAAGTACAACTTTGTTATAGTTATCAATAAAGCAATGAACATAGAATAGAGCATCAGTATCGATGGCGGGTGCCGACTTGACGACTGAAAGAACCTGAATTGTGTTTGGCTGTTTTGAGTTCCATAGGATCTATTTTGTAGTAGTCCTAACTACGCTTGACATAGGCTCGATAATCTTGGTTGCTGAGGTTGAAGTTATTTTCCTTTGGATTGTACACTTCAGATTGCACAGGAGTCACATGCTTCATCGATAGCTTATGAGATAGTGACTTGTTCTCTCGTGAAACGTTGGAGGTCTTCATTCTTTACTCATCACGGGCACTTTAGTCGTTGATGAATTCCACCTGAAGATTCTGCTCACAAAAATTTTAGAGCGTGGTTCTCAGCTTTTCCTGATCTCCGTTGATGCTAATCTTTCCTGCTCTTTTGTGCTTTTGGATGTATTCGCTTATTTATTTGATGCTGTCTTCATAAACTTTACCATCATTTTTATAGTAATTTATCAGTCCAGCTAGGCAATTTTCTCCTTTGAGAACATTGATCTGTTCATGAATGATCTAGATCTGCTCAGTGATGAAACTACTAATGTTGGCAGTCTACTTTCTGTCATAGACTTCCAGCTATCTATAATGAGCCACAGTCTCGTTGAATAATTTTTCCTCATACTATTCGAAAAGCAGGTCTATTTATCTGTAAATATCTTGCTTGTCTTCCATTAGTTGATTATGAATGCTTTCCCTCAATCCCATCACATAGTCATATACTTTGTCATTTGCCTTATTGAGTTCCTAAAACATGATGATATTCTGGTAACATTTTTGTTTTGTTTCATTGATGGCCTCATTAACATTCACGTAGGTAGGCTTATTGTTTTATAAAAAATGTTGTTCAGTGTGCTCGACAATGCAGTTGGGACATAAAGGCATCAGACACTCCATGTCACAGCAAAAATTAGTGAGGAATTCGTTGGGATGATAGGCGCAGAATATTTTTTTGATTTAAGGGTGAGCAGAGTTGTTTGCATGAGTTTGATTATGACTGAGCATCCTTGACATTTGGCCGTTAGATATGATTATTAAGATTATCTAAATTATATTCTGACCTGATAATAGTGTTTAAGAGATTTGATCATTGTTTAAGCTATTAGTTGTGGTAAAAAATACACAAAAAATGATAATCAAATCGCTATGGTTGTAATCAATAAAATGAACACTAAAAAAGTCATCAGAGGAAAAAGTCTCGAAGGAACACCTTTCTTTATCTCTGAGGATTAGAAACTAGGTAAAGGGACCTACGGGGAAGTTTATAAGTGTTACAATCGCTAACAACCCAGTCAGCAGCTCGTCGTTAAGATCATTTCCCTCCTAGAGTCGGACAATCAGGAGTCCATCAAGACAGAGCTAGAGATGATTCACTAATTGCCACATCATGAGAATTTAGTCAACTGTCTCAAAGCTCACATCGCCTCTGAAAAGAACCTCTACATCATTATGGAATATTGCAACCAGGGATCACTCGAGAGTTACATTTCGAAGATGACATTGATGCCCTAAGAAAAGATTTGGGATATCACAAAGCAAATATGTAAAGGGTATCAGGTCCTGTACGATTCTAATTTGCTTCATAGGGACATCAAACCTGAGAACATTCTCATACATAATAAGGTGTTTAAATTAGCTGACTTCGGGCTCAGCAAAAAGATCAAATGTCACACGATGAATGAAAACCTTTCCTATGCGGGCAGTCCGCTTTACATTGCTCCATAAATTATTGAGAAAAATGAAGGATCCTCCAAGGTCGATATCTTCTCTCTTGGGTCAGTTCTTTATGAATTGGCCTACGATGGAGAGCCCCCTTTCTTCAAAAAAGATGACAATTACAAATCTCCCGAGGAATATTACAAGAATCGGAAGAACAAGAAGCTCCAGGCTCCATAGCGTAACAAAAAAGGATAAGTGAGGTCTCAGTAATTGAGAGATTTAATCGCTCGAATGCTTGAGTTCAATGAGAAGGATAGGATTTCATGGGAATAGGTCTTTGAGCATCCAAGAATCAACATAAACTCAATCGATCTTTCTCCACCTTAATTTCTAGAAAGCGTCATCAGCCAGGAATAACTGGAATTGTAAAAACTTAGAGCGAGTCTTCAGGTTGTCAACAAATCATCAGCAACCATACGACCCATCGTGTAAAAATAAAACCCTCGCGAACTAAGCGAGCAACTCACCCTCGAGCTCATCAATTTCGAGCAGTTTCTTGAGCATTCTTAGTTGAGAAACTTGGAGCATGAAATGTTTCGATTGAAAATCACTGAGCTGACAATACTGCACTGCAGTAATAAAATTTCCTATATGGTAAGGGACAACAAGGAGAATCCTAAGCTTCACAAGCATATTTTAAGTCATCTGCAAAAAATAGTCCTGTAAGGGTATCTATATCTATTGAAAATCAATCAACTTCTGACAAAAAAAATCAGAAACTATGAACCTTCAATTATGGAAGGCCTCAACAAAATTTTAACAGCTGATAAACATCAACTGCTTCAAGCATTCAAAAAATAGGTGGAGATCTATCATCAATACGATTTTGAGAAAGAGGTCAGCCAGCTAGAAAAATATGATCTCAGACGCTACGAAGACGAGCTGTATTCAATCCTGACAGAATACTGTGATTATCCAGTTGACGCCAAAGAGCTGGTAGCGGTCATCATATCTCTTTTGATAGACATTTACGATTCTTCTCTGAAGTTGACCGACATTGTCAACACTGAACGAGTGGTATGGGAAAAATATCAAGACATGAACGAAATTGAGACAAAGATGGACGAGTTTTGCTACAACAGACTCTAACCTCAGAAATTTCATAATTATCTTTTGCAGAAAGAGCACACAACCGTCAAGGACAACCATGCTGTTATGAAGAAGTTAGGATTACTGTTTGCCTGATGAATGTACAACTATAATCTATTTTACTTCTTCCTCTTTAATAAAACTTAACTATAATGTTCGAACTTGTCGTTATCATATTCGAGGTCGTCGTTGTCCTCTTTATCGCCATCTTCGCACGAACAACCGATGCCACGACTTCCCTAGATACTACCTATTTCACCATCGTATCTGACTCACTTGCTCTCATGCTGGCTTTCACGCTTATGTATACGCCTTATCGGAAATTGTCCCTCATATCTTTTCTGCTTCTGCTGGTGGTCATTGCTGTCGCAGTACAGACAAACTTTCTCTTGGATACATTTTGGACATATTGCTTCCAAGGGTTTACTTCCAACTTTGCAGTCACATCCTCACTCATCATCAGATCTCTATATGCTGGGTTGGCTTCACTCATCACAGTATTAGACTTCATGGGACTATTTCCTTATTGGCAGGTCTATTTCATAATTGCTCTGACGATGTCATTCGGTTTCAGTCTCACCCAAGATATAATAGTATACGGTCTCAAGACCTACGATGGAGGAGGTGGGCTGACTGTATTTCTCTATAGCGGAGTTTGCTCCCTGATGATCTGGGCAATATGTCTGAGAGGCAGAATTCATCCTTCGAAGTACAAAATCAAGGAATCGTATATCAACCAAACATTCAGTTTCATAGGAGTGATCGTGGCATTTATTAACTGGCCAAAGTTCAACATGGGAGGTGCTGTTGCCACTACTTTTCTCAATGTGAATACTACAGCTATTGTTGTGGCCTACCTTCAAAATTCAGCACTGGCCAACACTCTTTTAGCTTTGAGTACTGCTATCCTCACATCCATTCTTTTCGCATCAAAGGATTCAAAAGAAGATAAGCTCAAGTTCAAGTGCTATATTGACTGTTTTATCAATGGAGGCATCGTTGTGGCTTCATACCAAGACACTGCGTTGAATCCATCAGCGTGCATGGTCCTAGCCTGCCTATCTACTATTCTGACAGTCGTTATTCACAAATATTTCATTACTGCTTCAGACAGCGATGAGGAGAGTGCTGCCAAGGTCATAATGAAAAATTACTCAAAAGTAGTCTTCAGGATTATTTTTGCTTTTCTTGGAAGTATCATAGCCAGTATTGTGGTGGCTTCTCGCAATGGATATACACCTGAATTGCTAACTGCTGACTATCCAAAAATCGCTGGATTTTAGATTGTAGCATTTATTGTGGCTTTAGGTTTTGGTGCAATTTTTGGCATACTTACGGCTGTATTTATCAGAATATTCATTAATGTTCATGCTAAATCTGAAGACAGCCCTGATGGTGTTCCTGGAACAAACGCTATCAATCATTAAATCACGGACTTCGATTATTTTGAGAACCTCAATGATGAATCTCACCCTCTTTACTACGACATCTTTGATCAGATCAACAACAAGGAAACTGATAAAATCAACATAAATGACTATACGACTATGGTCATCAAGAAGAGTCTGCTTGGAGCACAAGACAATCCTCTCAGAATGCTGACTCACTCTAAACCTTATTAAACGCAAGTTGAGCCCAACAGGCCAGTCCTGACTGATTAACAATCTTCAGAAAGGCAGGATGAGACCAAGATAAGAATCAATCATTCGATGTCGGCTCAAAAATCAAAAATTCAGATTGGAGAAGTGGACTCTTTACCGAAAGATTAGAAGAAAGTGGCAAGAAGGCTAAACTATGAAGTATCCGACATCAAAGATGAAAAAATATGACACTTCTGAGAAATGTGATCTGATATTATTTTTATGATTCAATTTTGATCTGCCAAATATTCGGTTTCATTATTGTACTTGCAATCATCATAATTATCAATTCTTCTAAAATGATCCACCTAAAAGCTCTTGGCCTGGAAGTTAGGCACTTACTCGGTTCAGGATCGTTCGCCCAGGTGTTCGAGTGCTACGATCATAGACAAAATAAGGAATATGCTGTCAAGGTAAGTCTGACTAGATACAGATGATTAAAAAATAGAGTATGAACAAGTCGAGAGTGAGGGCTTTCTTCAAGGAAGCATAAATTCTTGAAGCTATGGATCACAAAAACATAGTCAAATTTTACTCTTTTCACTAAACCGATCAGTACCTCCTGATCAAGATGGAGCTAATTCGTGGAGGTACTCTCAAAAAATTGATTGAAAAGAGAAATGCTCAACACAATCGCTTCAAAGAAGAAGAAGTTGCTCTTTTTATGAAAAATTTGCTTGAAGGAATCAGGTACCTTCACAATTTGAACATCATTCACCGGGACCTTAAGACAGGCAAGTATCTCAATTATAAGATAGAAAACATTCTGTTCACAGACGACAACGACCTTTCCTCAGTCAAAATCGTTGACTTTGGACTCTCTGCTAAGCTATAAATTTTCACATACAAAAATGTGAAGGCACAATGCGGTACACTTCTCTATATGGCCCCGTAGATATTCAACAAACCTTCCTATTCCAAATCAGTTGATCTATGGTCTTGTGCCATTATCATGTTCATGATGTTTCACGAGGGAAACCATCCATTTTATCACCCAGGTATGAAGACCGATTAGTTCAAGCATAAGTTGAAAGCATCTAATTTTCCGGCTCTGAGTCATCAATTGGCTCAGAATTTTATTGAAAAAATATCAAAGAAAGAATATGAGGAGAGGTACAATGTCAATTAGGCTTTAAAGCATCCTTGGATTACCAGAAATAAAGATGACTAAATTCCTTTGTCGATTCACTAAAGCTACAAGGGATTTGATTCCACTCATTAGATCATCACAGTTCTCAAGCTGTTTCTCACGATCGGAACTGTAGTTCCTCACAAAAGGGCCTAAATTGATTAATTTTACAAGTTCAAAGTAAATGATTTTGTCAACAACAATGAAGCTGTCAGGGTCTATTCACCTTCGAGAAGAAAAATGAGAGACAAAAACAATGAGCTTTTCGTAAAGATGAAACAAATATTTCATATCCAAGGTCCATCCAAGCCAATTTCTGAAGATTTCTCGCAAAGGGATGAGGAAAATAGCCCAACAATCAAGAAGCATGATTCTGTTTTCTCTCGATTGTTTGAAAGAGACAAAACATTTGACAACAAAAAATAACTCAAAAAAAGTCAACTTCCATAGGCATCAAAGTTACTAGAGTAGCCTTTTGAAGATTTTATCTACCAACTCAATATTTCTGATAGATCAAGTTCTCCGACTCCATACATGAAATGGGAAGACAGGCCTTCTTCTCGGACGACCTTTATTGATGGCTAGTTCCAGAAACGATTGGAACAATAAATTTAATAGTATTTTTTGAGCTAATTCAGATCTGTCAGTTATATTAAGCTCAATCATAGAAATGATCAAAGGCGATGTATCTTCAGCAAAAAACCTGATTTCTAAGACAAAGAGCTTCTTCGATAGAAAAAACCGATCAAGCTGCTGAAAAAATTCTCAGACACCTACGAAATCGAAAGAGCATAAACGATTTCTAGAAACAACTATAGTGTTCCTGTTAGTACGAGGCAGCAAATATACAATCGAAAACCTAGCAGTCCTCTTCGGAATGCCAGCATCAGGCCGATGAGTTTTAGCATGACTTCTCGCAATTATCAATCGTACCTGCCCAAGAAATTCCAATGATATTGATATCAAATGGACATACAATCACCAATATTTTTTCCAATCATTGCCAATAATATGAACTGTTCTGATGCTTGGGTTGACAACAACATAAAGCACGTTTTGAGGATGGTATCCCTTCTTGTAGCTTTTGCCATTGTCCATGCTTTTAACTTCGAAGAAAGCACTCTCTACAAATATTTAATTAGTTTCCAGTCTTTTCCTGACCGAAACTAAGGATTTGTACATTTTTTTGGTCCATTCAAGATAAGGTTCAATCTTATCTTCATATTGGTTGAAAGATCCTCCGATGACCAGCAGTTGGAACAGTTTCAAAAGAAGTTATTTTCTTTGGGTTTCGGTGAATACACAATATGATTAGCTTTATTCCAGAAGCAAGCATTCTCTGATTTTGTCGCAAATCTCTATTTATTCATAGTACTAAGGCATAATTTTGGAGATGAAGCCTTTTCGGACAATTTCTAGATATACAGCTGTATATACCTTCTTTCTCTAATTCGTCAAAACTTTATAGGGTTAGTTCACTGCATCTCAACTTGTCGTATTATACACTTCCGATTGCCTCTTGCTTGAAGTTTAGCTACATAATGGCATTTTCTACATTTTGCATTACATATCGAACGTTGGGATTGTTGAATAGATCCAGCATGAAACGGTCAGTCTCAAACTCATTGAAAGCTTGGTTGTATCTGAACGAGCCGATTTTGAGTGTTTACAACAATCCCCTAACTCCCAAAATATCTACCACTTTGTCAGGATCTCTTTGGTCTCCTTATCCTCTAGCCATTTGTTGGCGGTAGGCTCGAAGAAGTAGCTCTACTGTGCAGCTTCATTTCCTTAAATGGTTATCTCCATTAGACGTCCCACGATGGTGTCAAATAATTATAAGTGGCATTTAAATAGATTCAAATTGAATTAGTATAATGTGAGATTCATGCTTGATCATCATTTCAGGGCTCTGATTCTGGCAGTTGCTTCCTCAAGAATTTTTTCCTCAGCTTCGAATTTAGCCAGTTGTTCGTCTTGATCCTTTCTCAATTTTTCAGGTGCCTTATGTCGGTTGGGATCGTTGATCTTTTTGAGCAAGTTCTCCTTGAAGGTGCTCAGCTCAGATGATTTCTTTTACAATCTTTCAAGCTCTTTGTCAATGTTGATATGGCTTCCTAATTCAAGGAAAATCTTAGTTGTTTAGAAATTGGAAATGCCACAACCTTTGGGGATTTTCTTTTCATCAGCCACAATTTCAACCTTAGAGCATCTACCCAAAGTTCCCAGCAGATCAGTTTGCTCCTTGAGAATTTTTTATTCAGTGATGATAAAAGCTCTAGGTTTTATTTGAGGAGGCAAGTTCACACTGGAGGCTATTGACCTCAAGTTTCCAGCAATTTTATTCACAATTTGGAATTGTTTGTCAATTTCCTTAAAATAATCCTGACAACCCTCATACTTGTCTTCGATGGTAGTTGGATAGGGAGCAATTGTGATTGACTTAGCCTTACCAGGGAAGCTGGGCAATTTCTGATACAATTATTCCGTGATGAAAGGCATCATGGGATGAAGGGCTCTCAATCCATTTTCAAGGCAGGTGAACAAAGTGAAAGCTGCGATTTCTTGTTCCTGCTGGCTTCCGCTGCTGAACACAGGCTTGGTGGCTTCAAGATACACATCACAAAGTTCATAGAGCCAGAAGTTATAGAAAGCATTAGCAGCCTATCCCAAGCCAAAAGTGTTGAAGTTATTATTCATGTCCTTGATGGTTTTGTTGAGTTTTCCCAAAATCCAACTGTTGAGGAAATTTTGCTTGGTGGGGTTGATGTCAGTTTCGAAGTTCTTGATGAGGTCAATTTTAGGCTTCACAAACTTGTAAGTTTGCCAAATCTTATTACAAAACTGTCTGAAGGCCACAATTTTATTGATGTTCAGGTTGATTGAACGACTCTGCACCATGTAGGACAACAGACCGAATCTAAGAGCATCAGAGCCACATTCAGGAATTCCTTGAGCAAACTAATGCCTTTGCTTTCTGATTGAGGCATCTTGCTCAGCTTTTGGAAGGTTGCTGTTTTTTATTTTATTGAGCAGGTTTTCAAGAGTTGTGCCATCAATAATTTCAAGAGGATCTACCACGTTTCCTCGTGACTTCGACATCTTTTTACCCTCACTGTCGCACACCATAGGATGCAGAAGCACCTCTTTGAAGGGAAGTTTATCGGTCAACCACAGAGACATCATCACCATTCTTGCCACCCAGAAAAAGAGAATATCGTAGCCAGTTTCAAGGAGTGTATTGGGGAAGAAAGCTTTGTAATCAGGATTTTCTTCATCGGGCCAGCCCATAGTTGAGAAGGGGAATAGACCTGAACTGAACCAAGTATCAAGTACGTCACCATCCTGTTCGATTTCTATTTCTTCAAGAGGAATATTCAGCATTTTTTGAGCCTTTTATTGAGCTTCTTCGAAACTTCTGGCAGCAATCCAGTTATCAGTGGTAGCATTCACTTGAGGCTTGTTTCCTTTCTTGTAGCAGTAGTAAGCTGGAATTCTATGTCCCCACCAAAGTTGCCTTGAAATGCACCAATCTCTGAGGTTTCCTATCCATTTGTACCAGGTTTATTCTTCAGCCTCAGGAAGGATCTTGAGTTCTTTAGTCTTCACTACTTCCATCATCTTGTGAGAAATTTCTTCACACTTCACATACCATTGAGGCTTGATCAGAGGTTCAATCACATCGTTGGATCTTTGACAAAGACCTAATCTCATTTTATTGTCGTTCTTCTCCACAAACAAATTCAGTTTCTTCAACTCTTCTTCGAGCACACGTCTACATTCGAATCTTTTCAGGCCTTTGAATTTTCCTCCATTCTCGTTTATAAGGCCATCATCGGTGAAAATGTTGATAAATTCGAGATTATGTCTTTGACCAGCTCCGTAATCGTTGGGATCATGAGCAGGAGTGATCTTTACACAGCCAGTTCCGAAATCTCTTTCCACCATGGTGTCAGCCACGATGACGATTTTTCTTTCAGGGAGGAAAGGATGGATCAGTTCCTTGCCAATGAGATGCTGGAATCGAGGGTCTTCGGGATGCACAGCCACACCTGTATCACCAAGCATGGTTTCCAATCGAGTAGTAGCAATTTCGACAAATTTTGTAGGGTCATCCTTGATAGGATACTTGAAGGTCACCATCACACCAAATTACACTTTTTTGTCATAGCCTGGTACGTTAATCAAAGTTCTTTTTTCGATATCGATATACTCCACCTCAATATCAGAAATTGCAGTGTTGAGGGTCATAGACCAGTTCACAAGCCTATTGGCTCTATAAATGAGTCCTCTTTCGAATAATCTTACAAAGGCTTCTTTCACAGCTTTAGATAGTTTATCGTCAAGAGTGAACACCTGTCTGTCCCAGTCAAGAGATGATGCAGTTCTTTTGGTTTGATTAATGATGCCATTTCCATGTACTTATTTGTACTTCCACACTTCTTCCAAAAATTTCTATCTGCCGAGGTCATGTCTGGACTTTCCTGTTTCTTTCAACAATTTTTTTTACACCACGCTTTGAGTAGCTATACCGGCGTGATCGGTTCCAGGCAGGAAGAGGGTCTCATATCCGTTCATTCTTTTATTTCTGACAATAGAGTCTTCTACAGCGATGGTGAGGGCATGTCCGATATGGAGATATCCTGTCACATTGGGTGGAGGGAAGCACATAACAAACTTTTCCTTTTTGCTCTGATTGTCAGCATGGAAGAACTTGTTCTGCTCCCACCATTTATCCCAATACTTTTCTACTTTGTTGGGGTAATAAGCCTATTCCATTTGTTTTTGATCGCACTTTATTTTGATGGCTTAATCAAGTGGCAATTCCTTTTCTTCAACTTTTTCCTTCTGCATGTAAGAGGCCTGCTTTTTAGTGCGGACCAATTTAGGAGCATAACGGGTCACCAACAATCTCAACATCTAGTCTTGCTATATCATATTTATCCAAATATTATTATGTTGATTTCTTTTACATCGGTATTAAAATATTCAACTTATTAACTATTTTATCCTCCACCTGATATATTTGATATAATGACATAGATAAAACAATTACTTGTTCCTGGAGGACTCGGGTTCATCGGGTCGCACACTGTTGTGGGCATCATCGAGCAGACTGTAGCAAAAGTGGTTATTGTTGACGATATGTCCAACTGTTTTGACGATGTACTGAAAAGGATCAAGCTCATCTTGTCTTATAAATTGAGCTAATAATAGATCAAATCACGCATTCAGTTCCATCAAGGGAACATACTGAACTATGAGTTCCTTGATAATCTGTTCATTGAGTACAAGACGAAAGGTGAGCCGATAGATGGAATCATGCATTTTGCTGCCAAGAAGGCAATAGGAGAGAGTTTTGAAAAACCTATGGAGTATTATGAGAACAATGTGGTGGGATCTATCAATTTGATAAAAATGATGGAAAAACATAAATAATGTAAGAGCTTCATCTTCTCATCGACAGCTGGCATTTACGGAAACAAAGATAATTGCAAGGAAACCGATCCCTCAAATCCAACAAGCCCATATGGATAATCCAAGGCATGTGTCGAGATGCTTCTTCAGTCTTTGTCAAAAGTTCATCAAGACTGGAGAATCATTTCGCTTCGATACTTTAATCCTTGTGGAGCACACTAGACCTATCTGCTGGGAGACGAGCCCTACGTATATCCAAATAACCTTTTCCCCTTCATTCAAGAGGTGATTGTTGGAAAGAGATAACAACTCAATGTGTTTGGCAACGACTATCCAACACCTGATGGAACTTGCGTTCGAGACTACATTCACATAACAGACCTAGGTAAATATATTTTTTATCCAGCTAATGGGCATATCATGGCAATGAAGAGACTAACAAGCATGCAAAAGAACATTTAATAGTTCAATCTGGGAACAGGTGAAGGTTACAGTGTTTTCGATGTTCTCAAAGGTTTCGAAAAAGCTCTGGGTAAACCAATCAAGACCAAGATCACTCCCAGAAGATGTGGTGATGTTCCAAAGTTATTGGCAAACATAGATAAGGCTTCTCATGTATTGGGATGGAAAGTTACCAAATCTTTGGATGAGATGTGTCAAGATTCAGTTAACTTCATTCAGAAAAGATACAAGGAAAAAGCCAGTCAGAATTGATTATATGTGCATGAAAAGTATTAAAAATAACAGCGCTTGCTGATAAATAATCATACGAAGAGAGTTGAGTAAGCCTGGAAGGTGTTTGCTGAGATCTGGAAGCCATTCCAGAAAACATTTCTACCTAGTTGAGGGACTCCACTGTATGAAACGAATACATTGGTACAAGCGCCAAGGATAATTCTAACTTCTTTTCCATCATCAGTTCTGGCAATGACAACATTGTCTTCAATGCTCTTTACCACGCCTGAGCCTGAGGTAGCTGAAGTTTAAGTTGAGCATTGGAAGTCGGAATCAAGGAAATAACTTTGAGTCAGTCCATTTCCAAGCGAGCTCAATGCCGATTGAGAGTTGACAGCAGCAACTTGCAGATCAGTTGAAAAAGCTTGACCAAAGGCATCAGACCAGGTAGAATCAAAGACAGTGATAGGAGTAAGTGTAACTCTACTGATAGGACCGAGCAAAGATTGAGCTCTGTTCGCGTTATCCAAGCCATACTGCTGGGTCACATAAGTCGAGAAGACTGATGATCCAAAAGTATAGGTAATAACTCCATTGAGAGTCTGAACTGTATAGTTAACAATACCCAAGCAGTTGAACCGTACATAATCGATTTGTTCTTGAAGAGAAGGAACTGAATTTTCAAGGTGGATAACTGTTTGATTGAGTTTAGCCAGAGGAGCAGTGTCGAGATTACCTGTAAGATCGCCTATTTGTTTATTAAGAATATCGATCTAGCTTTCATACTTTTCTTTGAGGGAGCTCCTAGCATTGATGGTGTTTCTTATGCCTTCAGCTCTGGTTTACAATGCCTGATAGTTGGCCTGAAGAGTTATCTTTTGAGAGTTGATTCTGTTGATTTCGTTATTGAGTGCAACGTTATTGGCGTTGAGGAGATCGATCCTGCCCTTGAGGTTGCTACTGTTGGTAATTCCCACTAAAATTCTACCCTCTAGCATTGCTTTGTTGTTTCTAGCATCGGCCAACTGTTTTTCAAGACTGGCGATCAAAGTATCCGTATCTGCCAAAGCTTATTGATCATTTATCAGGGTAGTTTTGGTAAGCTCGAGCTGTCCTGTCAAGTTTTTGATGGACTGAATGTTGGCAGTGATGTTGAGATTGAAAGGTGTCAGGTCGATATTGACTGCATTGAATTCGTTATATGCAAGTTGAAGCTGATCAAGGGCTCCATCCAACTGGCTTCTAAGTTGAGTGATGTTAAGATTCGCTATGCTCCGAGTGTAATTTGCGATTTGGACTCTAAGTGAATTGATTTGAGTGTTGCTGGAGTCGAAAATATTAGAAAATTGTAGAATTTGACTTCTTTTGATGGCAATGTAGGTTTCGATCCTGCCCAAAAAGCCACTCAGATACTGTATTTTAGCAGTGCAAGACAGGGTACTTGCTATAACTTTCTGAATAGTTTGTCTGATAGCGACAACATCTGCAGAGTTAATAAGTGTATCCAGCTAACTATTTGTTGGTAATTCAGTATTAACTCCAGTGCCGGAGGTCTGAAGAGATATCACACCTGTTGTCGAAGAAGCGCTTCCAAAAGATGCTCCATTGTTTGAGGAGCTACCCAAGGAAATTGATTGTGAGGTTTGACTGCTTGTGCTTGATGATGTTGAGGATGTGGAAGAAGTGACTATGGCAGTGCTGACAGGTAAGGAAACTATCTGTCCGTTGCTGTTGAAAGAAAAAGTTTGTTCGTAGGCGTAATCGCCAATCAAGGGATCGCCACCGTTGCTGACTTTGATGACCAGACTTCTCTGAAGTTTGTTTCCCAATGCATCGGTCACTATCACCTTGACCGCCCACATTCCTCCAGGGTTGGTTTAAGCAGTGGGAATGCTGATTCGATTGCCAGTTTGAGTCCAGGTGGCAGGATAGGCCTGGAAAGTGTAGGTAAGAGGTGGGACTCCTCCAGACACGGGTATGTTGAGGGAGTAATATCCCCCTGAGACTTAATAGGTAGCTCCACTAAGCCGGAATGACATCTGTGAGGATCCCAGAACAATGAAGAGAGCCAAGATAATCAAAAGGTTGCCTTTTTCCATTAATTTTATTATGATTTACAGCAATAAAACGAGGCACAAAACGATAGGGGTCCATAAAAAAAAGCATTCTATTGAGTAACTGATTCATGGACAACCTAAATCCCTCAAACTAGGTCGAATTGTGGATACTCAATTCAATCTTTTTGCAGACTCTTGCCCAACATTTTTTATTTTCCGCTGACTATTAAACTAAACCTCAACAATATAATTTTAGTACCATGAGGGTCATCTCCTGATCTTCAGTATAAAAATGGGTAATGAGTATCAAAACAGACTACTTCATGCCTAATAAGAGATATCATTGCCTCAAATTGAATAAAACTATATTCTGAGACTGTTAAATTAATTTTTTTGAAAGAAAATGAATAGTGGGTGGTAATGGCCCCAAAGAGTTAGTTGTTGAGGAAATAAATTAACAAATACTTTGAAAAGAGTAAATTTCTTGCAATAGAATAAATAAATGGTTTACAAATGAGTCTTGGAAAGAATTTTATTTACTGCGGTAACTTTATTCATTTGGGGTGAGTAAGAGTTCAAGGACCTTTGTGTAACTATCAAACAAGTTAATGAGGTGAGAAAACATCTCCATTGACTCTTTATTCATGCATCCTTTCTGATAAGCTGAATGGCAAGTAATAGACTATGATAAGGATAAATATACTTTCAAAATAGCTGAGAGCTTAGACTTGAGAGATTGTGAGTTTATTTAAAAACTTTCGAAATCAGGTATATAATTATTACGTAACGGATGTTCTCTGGAATCACTTAAGATTTGCCTCCTGCCACCACTGGTAAGAGAATTAACGGATTGCCTAGTGCTCCATTATTTATTAAGATCGCAAAGACGCAGCCTTCTCCATCGGATGGGACAACGGAAACCAGATGAATGATTTTCAAATGAGAAAGTCAAAAAACAGAGAAGTGACAGGAAAAGTTACCACACAAAACATCATCTCCTCAGCTGATGTTACTCCCCAGCAAAGAACTCCAGAACTTCAGGCTCAGGATAGTACCCCATTTTTCATCAAGTCGAAAAAATTTTCTATGAAAATCCCAACATGAGTGCAGAGGAGCTTGAAAAACTTATGCACCAATACGAGCAAGCAAGAGTAACTCCCTCTCGTCAGTCTAAACCTGAGTCAACAACAGGCTAGTCTGAGAGGAGAGTTCCAATCAGGCCTCGTGAGAGCATGAAGGACATACTTTACAATGGAGTGGGAGTAGGAGAAGAGAAGGGATATAAAGCGGGTTCTCGCGTATAAGCTAGTGATATCAAGCGAAATAATTATAACTTAGGTCCTTAAGTTCATAATTATTATCAAAGAAATTGACACATTCATTCGACCCATTCATTAATAGCACAAAACAATACTATCATTAAAGGTTAGATATCCGTCACTTTTGACAAAAAGGTCAAGTCACAAACCACTTTCTCTATCTGAAGTCCAGCATTTTATGTCTTTGGTACTGACTCTGTTCAGATGGTCATCTGTATTATTATTAAACTATTCAAATAATACAGCAAGATGAAATAGGCTTGGCACGCAGTCAACAGTACCTTTCTTTAGACACAGTCAGTCCACGAACACCTCAATAAAAAATACGACATTCACTTCAACTTCTTCCTCACAAAAGTCACAAATTAAATCATCTACAATCATGTGGTTTCTCCTAATTTTATCCACTTCAAAGATCAGGTCATTTTTGCTGATAACAACGAGTACCTTAAGCGATACTACTTTCTGAAAAATAGCATTGATAAACCGTAGATATTCGACAGAATAAACTTGCTCGCATGTATTTACACTGATATTCAGAATTCTACGGAAATGCAGTGCTGCTCAAACATTAGTACCCACTCATGGTACTCACAAGGACCAAATCTATCTTTTTGAAAAGAATAAAGCGTCTCAAAAAGTACCTTGTCGAAGAAGGATCGAGCGATTAGTCAAATGACCACAAATAATCTGAGGCGGTCTCCATCAATAGTTCACGTTTTCTCCGCACCATCAGCTCAGGATAGCTGGAGAGAAAATCTCTCGATGACGAGAATAATCTGCAACTTGACTTTTCTCTATTTAAAGATGAAGATCCAGAATTTCATGACGTGTATGCGCCAGAACTCGATGAATAGTAAGCTTAAACCAACTTGTTTCTTAACAACATAACAAAATTTTCAAGATAGATCGCCTGTTAGCTTGTGCTGGACAAAAGTCAAAATTAATCTGAAGTCAGTCACTTGTTACTAGATTTTGATGACTATGACCGGGAAGATGTGATGAGAAAGTATAACAAAATAATTGAAAAATAGAACAAGGTCAGCAACAGCGGCAGAATAAAAAGAGGAGATTCGATGAAGGTCAGCAAGTTTATTGGAATGCAAAACCAGAGAATCAAAGATCTTATGGATAAAAAACCGATGACCTCGAGCATCACGATTACTGCTCTTTAGGACCAACATCAACAGGCAAACCATCCAACTTTTCATTCTCCTCTAGACCAACACAAATATTTCAAGAAAAAATCAATGATGTCTCCTCGTTTCTCTGAACACCCTCATAATAATCCCAATAAACCTCAGGCTCAAGTCAAAATGTCTAGCATCTATCAGTATGAGCGATAGTACAATAATTTTCCTCTATCGAATGAATATGTAATCAGCGAGGATAACATGGATGACTCACCTGCTAAGAAATTTTACAATCAGGCTCAACCTCGAGAAAGATAGGATGATTTTTATCATCGATAATATACCAGTCGAGATAGAGTCAACTACAGAGGTCCATACTAGGCAAAGACGACAAAATACTCTTCAATTTTGAATAAAGATACATTCCGCAAACCTTTCTAGCCTGAAACAGGTGCTGATAGAATGAAAGCGATGAGCTATCGAGAAAGATAGCTCAAAGATCAGTATCAATATGATAGATATCCCAACACTAATCCTCAGAACAGAATGACCCACATCAACATTAACATCAACAATCTTGAAGAGAAAAAAGAGGAGCATAGGGTGAATGTCAAGGTGCAGAACAAGAACAAGTTTAATTAGGAAAGGGATCGCTAATAAGAATAGAGGATTTATCGAGCTGAGAAGAAGCGGAAGATAAGATAAAAGGCAGCTGCTTTGTTGACTCGAGTGAAGAGTCAGGATTACATGAAGCCTATGCAATAATTAGAGGAGTATGAATTGGGAGCTCCCCACTATCATGACAAATATTATCGTTGATATTTGGTAGATTTTTATCTCTTGTGATCTGCTGCCTATTTATCTTATTTTAATATTATTTAATTAATCTATTTTTTACCATGGCTGAAGAAAGCATCATCAGAGCTACCGAAATCGGACATCTTAAGGGCCACTCCGACTGGGTCACCGCGATCGAAACTGGACACCCTCAAAAGGAGAACGAAGACACCCAAGTCCTCATCACCGCCTCCAGAGACAAAACCATCCTCATCTGGAAGTTCAACAACGAATCCAAGGTCGTCTCTGACTTCGGTGTTCCCGTCCAATCCCTTACTGGACATAATCACTTCATCAGTGACCTCGCTCTTACCAACGACAACAACTATCTCCTATCTGCCTCTTGGGACAAGACCATGAGACTTTGGGATCTCAGAAACGGAAAGACCACCCAAAGATTCACCGAAGACGGACACACCAAGGAGGTCCTTTCTTGCGCCATCTCCTCAGACGGCAGGTACATCCTTTCCTCAGGTGCTGACAGAGACATCAAGCTCTGGAACGTCAAGGGTAACTGCAAGCACACCGTCAAGGAGTACAATCACAACGACTGGGTTTCCAAGGTCAGATTCATCCCCACCTCAACCAAGACTGCCGTCGGAGGACAATACTTCGCCTCAGTTGGATGGGACGGATACCTCAAGATCTGGAACAACCAGACTTTCAGCATCAAGGACAGCTTGAGAGTCCATGACGCCAACATCAACGCTATTACCGTCTCCCCCAGAGGAAACTTCATCGTCACCGGTGGAAAGGACAAGAAGGTCAATGTCTTTGACTTCAGTGATGTTGAGAAGCCCGCTCCCAGCCACGATGCCGGATCTCCCGTTAACTGCCTCGCTTTCAATCCCAGATGCCACTGGATCGCTATCGGAACTGAAGTCGGATGGCAAATTTGGGACTTTGAAGCCAAGGACACCCCCGTCATTGCTGAAGGAAGCTTCAAGCTTGAAGGAAAGAAGACCCTTGAGGAAAAGCAGACCAAGAAGCCCAAGGCTGACAAGTTCCATCAGGTGACCTCCATCTCCTGGAACACTCTCGGAAACAGACTTTTCGTCGGCTTCAGCAACGGTGACATCAAGGCCATCGAAGTGACCGAGGAGAAATCCAACTGATCTCTGTAGATTTGATGCGATCGATCGTCAAAACATGGTGCAGCTCCTTAATAGCGCCCTGTGACAGCTCACCCTAGGTGAGAGGAAGGGACGACGTCGCTATCCTTTACTCTTCACTATCAACCAAAATATTCAATTTTAATATCATGAATGAATTACTATCTTTCAAACAAACATAGGGGTTGGGGTTGGGGTTGGGGTTGGGGTTGGGGTTGGGGTTGGGGTTGGGGTTGGGGGTGGGGTTGGGGTT
>Ga0100378_1001896_pt1 | contig 21296 bp, 23 predicted proteins | sample CryGeymeta201502_FD_81535 | JGI IMG/M metagenome (GOLD analysis project Ga0100378, IMG submission 81535) | Groundwater microbial communities from Crystal Geyser aquifers in Utah, USA - Crystal Geyser metaG 2015-02 | ecosystem: Environmental > Aquatic > Deep subsurface > Groundwater | place: USA... | reverse complement strand
TCATTAAAAATTTTCACTTTCTATAAGTAATTTAATTAATAATTTAGTAAATTAAATTTATTATTATTTATAGTAAAATGAATTCTGATAAACTTAAACTAATTTATAACTCAGATTACTATTGGGACAAATATTGGTCTAAAATTGACAAAGCAAATGTAAATAAAATCCATTAATTTAATTACTAATATTTATTACCTATTAACCATCAATCAATTTAGGATTACATATTTATTACTACATATGATATGGATAATAAAATGATTGCCAATCTTACTTTAAGAAAGCTTATCCAAGCAGCTGAACGAGGAGTAAAGGTTGTACTTATAATCGAGCATTTGAATTTTTATCTTAAGCATTCGTTGTATAAAGAATTAAAAAAGAAAGGAGGAATTATTATAGCACCTAATCCAGTTACTAAAATTTTAACAAATATAATGAATAGTAATACTGTCAAAACATGGAATCGGTATCATCAGAAAGTTTCATTAATTGATAGTGATTTGTTTGTTGGGTCGATTAATATTGCTGAGGAGTATTCAGATATAAAATATGGAACTAATAAATTTGTAGATTTGAATATATATGTCAAAAATACAATATGTAAAAACAAAGTACTTAGATTCTTCCGAGAAATTCTACTTGAGAACACAGATCAAATTCCACAATCAAACTTAGGTAAAATCGAACAATTATTCGATGAGCTCAAAATAGATAGCGATATCAACGATGTCATCGAAGATAGAGTTGAAGAATTCCTAGAGGAATTACCTCCTAAAAAGTCTGAAGTTCAAGATAAAATATACGATTTACTAGCATCATCTAAAGACTCTATTTTGATTATACAATCATATTATTTAAACTTAAAAAAAATAGAAGACTTAATAATAAGTGCAGTCAAAAGAGGAGTCAAAGTCCAAGTAGTGACCGGAGTAATCCGGGACCAAACGGCTTATAGGCATATTTATAACTCTGATTTATTTGCTAATTTACTAAATAACGGTGTTGAAGTGTATGAATATATGGATAATGTTTTACATGTGAAGGCTTATTATGTTGATAATAAAGTTTTAACGTTAGGCTCACTCAATAATGATATAACGTCATTTTCTATGAATAATGAAGCGAATTATTTAGTAAAAAGAAACTCAAAGAATGATGATATGTTTGAAGATTTCGAGTTTTTAGTCAAGGAACTTAAGAAGAATTCTAAAAGAGTAAATCTTTATGACTACAAAAACTTTTTTAGACTGTCTCAAAGTTATTTTTGGTATGGTTTTTTGAATTTGATGGAAAAAACAGGAGCTGGAAGGAAGATTAAATATGATAAATAAAGATCAATCTTATGATAAAGTATTAAAAGCTTAATCATGCTTAATTAATATAATTATAGTTAAACTAAATAGTAAAATTATTTAATAACTATAATTAACTAATAATAACTATATAACTAATAATAACTATATTTAACTATTTTAACTGTTTTAACTGTTTATATTACTAAATTTAACGTCACTTTATATAATTCTATAAAGTTATCTTATAATAATACTAATTAATTTTCATTCTTTCTCTACAAATATAAATAGAAATTTAAACATAAATATAATAATATAATTTAAACGTAATAAAAATAGATATAATTACCAATCACTCCAAGGGCCTAAATTATCTAAAATACACCCTTTCGGTTTACAATCACACTTTCCTCCTAAAAATTTAGGTAGATCTTCTTCCTCTATATATTTCAACAAAGTAGGTGTATAACTCGAACCTTCTGTTATAACTTTAGCTTTTGTAACAGGATCTAAAAATGCTTTTACTATCGCCCATCCAGCTTTCAATATAAAAGCTAAGTTAATTACAACACATTGTCCTAATAATTCTGGATAATAATTTTGTGATATGTTAACATTATGCTTAATGAAATCATACATCTAATCATTAGAAAATATTATAAGTTTTTACCTTTTTTTGCATAAATCCAAATGACATTTTATTTAAATCTATAATAACAAACGCTTGTGAAATAAATTTTCCAGCCTTTTCACTGCATTTTGGCATCTTTACTTTTATCATATGTTCACATTCTCTAAGAACATATCGTTCTAATCTGTCCTCAGTGGTAGTTTGGTAAACTCCGTCAGGATTGATATGACCATATAATTCTATATAGACTGGTCTTCCCTTAAATTTAAATATAAATAAAAATGTAAACGATATTAGATTTAACATTTAGTAAGGTTATAGTTTGATTATTTATGTAATGTAAATATAATGCTTTAATATCATTATTATTTTATTACTGTTTTATCAGTTTTGTGATAAGCATGCGGGTAATACTTTTTCAATTGATCAATTTCTTCGAATTTGAATGACTATAATTTTAATATTAAGTATATTTATTAATATTACTTGAGAGTTATAACCATCATGCTCATAAAACCATTTTAAGTAATCACAAATCATTAAAAAAGCTTTATCCAAATTAAGTTTTCTTGCTCGGAGGAATTTAAGAAAAAAGTAGTTATCAAAGTAGTCATAATCAATTTCGACTTGTTTTGATTTAAGTAATTCTTTAAATTTATTAATTAATTCGTATTCTTCTTCGCTTATTGGTGCTGAAATTCTATCATTTTTGTTCATTTATTAATAATTAATTAAAATTAATGATAAATTGTAATGTAGATGTAAATTAAATATATATTATCATTAAACTATATAATATTATTCTACAAAATTTAATTTATATTATACGTGTATAATGTAAACACAATTAATTTATAATTTTCTTAATTTTTCTTATTAAATTAATTATTAATAAAAATATTATTTAATATATTATGGACCCAGGAAAAGATGTTGTAATGGAAAAGGTAATACCAACGAATTTGAAACTTGATATAATGATGCTTACAAACACAATGCAAAATCAAAATGGAGTCAAACTAAATGACTACTTAAGATATAGTAACTACTGCAAAAAGAAAATAAACAAGTAAAATTTCATAAATATATTAAAAACATATAAAAACTGCTCTTTAACATCTCAATCAATAACATATATAACTCAACATAACAAACAAAATAAATTAAATTTAATCTTTAATTAGAATCCGAAAACTTTATAAAATAACACAAGGCAAGAAAAAATACATTAAAATTCAAATAACTCCTGAAATGATTACTGACTCAAAGTAATAAAATTAATTATATACTTATTTTACTCAATAATACTTATTTTTCTTACAGAATGTTGCTTATCTGCATCCTCGATATCGAAAGAAGATGGGCTCAAGGAATGCACTGCAAACAAACTCTTACTAATGTTGGTCAGGACATAAAATTATTAAGATACAATATCAAAAGAAAGTTTAGAAAGTCGGCCGCCGAGGCATTAAATTTTGTAAAAATCTGCAAAGTTGTATGTGATAGCGATACTGTTCTTGAAGCTGAAGCATATTACTCAATTTTAGAGGCTAATTATAAAATATTTAAGATGGAGTTTTCTGAATCGTTAAACTTACTTAAAACTGCAAGTGAGATCTATACAAAATTATCAAAGAGTAAGGATGCTATTGAATCAATTGCATATAAAGAGAAAGTTAATTCACTAAAGACTTTAATTAGACTTTGTCAATATAACTTAAAAGTAAGCACATAATATATAATAATATAATTAATAAATCAACATATCATTTAGAAAAACATTAAAGACTATATTTTCGAAGAAGAAGCATTAGAAAAAGAAGAAGAAAACATAGTCGAGTCAAACAAACCTAAAGATAAAAAGGCTTACGAGATTAACTATCATTCATTCTCCATTCCAATCAAAAACGAAAAGGTAAAAAACGGATTCCAAAAGATTGAAGAGATATCTGCTAAACTAGAGAACGAAACAGATCTTAATAAAAAAATTAATCCATTTACAGATATATTTAACATCGTCGATGATATACTTAAAATTTCAAAGAAAGAACGAGCAGATGAGGTAAACCCTTCAGAAAGTAATTAAATAATAACTATATTAGAAATTATATTATTCACTATTATACATTATTTTCCTTACTTTCTATTAATTTTCCTTAACTTTAACTTTCAGATATTACAAAAATCTACAATAAGCTCAACCTCTACATCCAAAATTTAAGACTTACAAAATACATCGAGAAAAATCTAATCTATATTGAAGAGTACTCTAAATACTTCAATACCAAACTAATTCTTGAAATCTTCGAAAAAAAAAACATCAAGCTTAAAAATAAACCACAAGAAATGATTAAACTTTACTCTAACTTAACAGATTATCTAAATCAACAATTGGTTTTAGAAAAAGAAAATCCTGATCAAACCTACTTACTTGAATTAAATTATAAGATCCAAGTTTATTCTGTTTATAAAAACTTCTTTATTGGGTTGTTTTATCTCACCCACAAGAAACTTGAAGAGCTTTATACTATTATGCATCATGTTCAAGAAGGGCTTGAGGAAGCAAAGAAATACTACACTAATAATAAACTAAAGCAAAATAATTCAACGTCTTTAAACAGATGCAGTGAGCAAGCTACTAATATTAAAAGTTTAATTGAATTTGTATTAGCTCAGACTTTTGTAAGAATGTCTGAAGAAAATAAATTAAAGCAAAGTAATGTGAATATGGAATTGGATGGGAATAACAAAAAAGGTAAGTTGATATTTTATAATGTAATTAGATTTGAAACAACATATAAAATGTCATTCATGGCTCTACGACACCTTAACCAATCAAAGAAATGTTATAAACGAAGAAAGCTTTAATATGTTTAAAGACTATGTTAACTTACCATATGGAGACTATAAGGAAGCTATTGAAAAACAAAACTTTAACAATAGCATTAATATTATTCAGTTCCCTCCTACTATTCAAACTATGTACCCTAAGCCTATTATCTATGATTTAACCTTCCAGAATATTGTTTATCCTGATATAGAAGCAAAAACTAAGAAAGAAGAGAAAGCAGGATTATTAGGAAGAACTTTTGGCTACTTCTTTAGTGGAAAGTAAAAGGATAAAAAGGAAAGTAAAAGGAAAGTAAAAGGATAAAAAGGAAAATAAAAAGAGAATGAATGATAATTAGTTTAAAATTAAATCTAATTGAATTTTGATAATTTAAACTTAATAAGTTAATTTTATAAAATTTTATTTCTTTATTAAATATTATAAGTGTTAAGGTATAATATTAATGAATAAGTTTATGTAATGAATAAGTAAATATATGAAGTTTATTTAAATATTTATTTAAATATTAATGTTAATTTTAAATAAATAAAAGTTATAAATAGTAAAGCATTTTAAATATTTAGATCAGATGTTATTCTTTCTTTAAATGCTTTAGGTAAATATTTAACCAATAATTGATCTATTTGATTAAATGTTGAATTTTCTTTTCGACTTTTTAGGTACTCAAATATTAAATTCTCCTTTAATATCTGGTCAGTTTCAAAATCTTCGTTAATTAAAGGTGTTTCTTCAGTTAATATTTTTAAATCTCTATTATTTAATAAAAGACATTGGCCCTCGTTTAATATTAACTTTTTAAAGAGCCTAAATTGATCTTGTGTTCTTAATATTTCTAAAAAATCACATTTTTTTGATAGTTCAGCTTCTACAATATTTATTAATTTATATAAACTATATGTATCTGTTTTACTCTCACCACAACATAGAGTAAATGCTAACCTTGATGATTGACTAATATTAATATTGTTTGAATTTTTGTTTTTAGCTTCGATAACTTTTATAATTTCCTTATTTAAGACTAATTCTTTTTCTTTTTTCTTAAGATCTTTTAATTTATTTTGATACAAAGATTTCTTTTCTATAGATTGTTGCAATATGTTATTAGTAGATTTACTTAAATTATTACTGTTATTTGAACTATTATTATTACTAACATTTACTCTTATGTCTTGTAATTCTAGCATACCTGATTTCTGTAAACAATTGTTGGATTTTCCTTCTAATTTTATATTAATATTATTTATATTATTAATGTCATCATTATCATATTTTTGAATTTTAAAAAATGAATAGTATAGGTAAACTGCATAACTATTATCAATAAATATTCTAATAAAGAATTCTATAAATGGAGTGAATAGACTCATTACTCCACCTACTTGGGCAATAACATCTGGGATTTTTACGTAAGTTCTAATATAAAGAGGATTTTTATTATTCATAAGAAATGTAACTGTTAAAAGTATGTTATCGTCATCTTTTACATTATATTTGCTTTGGATTTGTACCTTACTATTTGATCTAATTGAATCAAGAGTTAAAAAATCAATTGTATTAGATTCTTCGAAAAATACTCCAGTATCACTAGTTAAATTTGAAAGTGAATACTGAAAATATATATTAGTTGTTGTATTTCTTAAGTCTATATCCCAAAAATTTCGTTTATATTGAACTTCGACCGGTTTGGAGAAATCTGTTGGATTTACCACTGTTTCATATGTATAATAAAATAAATAAATATTTTTTAATTCTGTGATTTCTTCATTTGTAGCACATGTTATATTGTATGTTTTTTCAGTCTCTGTATTGCATCTTAGTAATGTATACTCTAATGCTGCAATTCTTGAACCAATCCCATACTCACCTCCATATTGCAATCCGTTAAAATCAGCACAATAATAATCATACATTTTCTTATCATATAAGGTTACATTATCAATATGATTAGTATTACATTTTCTAATATGCCTGCCAAAATTAATTGATGATCCATTAAAGGATTCACTTCCATCAATATTAGTCATAAAATTATAATAGTTTGCAGAAAACTGGAAAAATCTAATATCATCAAAGTTAGTTTCATCTAAACGACCTAATTTAATTCCAAAAAAGAAATTGGACTGATTTATAGTTAACATTGGATTATTATCAAAATGTCCTATTTTGGAAAAGTATGTTGGATTAATTTTAAGATACATATCTTGACCAAAATACCAATACAAAACTATTGTTGTTATCCACGTTAATACTGTAAATATTCCACCTAATATTGTATTATGAGAATCTTTTCCACCTATATTTAACTTAAATTCATTTCCGAACATATCAATACTTTTAAGAAGATTCATTATTTTTTTTTAAAATATAATAAGTCTGAAAATTATTTAATAATGAGTTTATAATTATATATTAAAGTATAATAATATTTATATTTTGATTATTTATTTTACAATAATGATTGAGTTTAAAGAAATAAAGTTAGGAATTAAGTAGCTTCGCAAACTATTTCTTGATGTTAACATCATTTTTTTTCAAAATACAAACAATATATCTACTCAGTTATTAGATTTAATAATCATTTATACATGATTAAAAATATAAATTATAATAAATTATATATTAATTACTTTAATATAGCATTATTGCATATTAATATTTAGATTATTTAAAAATACTAAACCATGCTAAATCAATTGTACTATATTATACTATATTAATTAATAATTAATCAATATGACCGACCAACAAAAACTAGGATTGTTAGTTCTCGAATACAAAAAAATCCAAGCTCAATTCAAAATAAAGGATGATGAATGCAATAAACTAACAGAAAAAAATAAAAGGCTAGAAAATAAATTAGAAGAATATTACAAAAGTAACGCAACAGGCAACTTATCAAATGTTTCCGAGCTTAAACGTCAATTCGAGAAAGAAACACTAATAATGAAGGAACTAAGTAACACATACAAATCAAGCTTAGACGAAAAACGTGAAGAAAATATAACACTAATTGAAGAATTAAGCACAGTAAAAAACTTACTTAATTCAGAAAGAAATAACTACTTAGATCATATAAACAAAATTAATAAAATTAGAGAAAGCAATAATTCAACTTCTAATTACGAAATAGAAAACTTAAAGCTTCAAGAAGAGATTACAACTCTTAAACAAAAACTATCTGACACTGAAGAGAGATTAACCCAATCAGAGGAACAAGAAAAACTTCTTAAGACAATGTTGAAAGATTTACAAAAGGCCTGCAATGACGATATTGATTTAATAAAAAGTGAATTAAAACATAAAAATACTGCTTATAAGAACTTATTAAAGGATTATCAAAATACATTTCAAAGTTTGATACAAGCACAAGAGCAATTAGAAAAATCACAGTTTATGATGAAGAAGTATGAAAATGATAACTTTAGCTATATAAAAAATTCAAGAAAGATCGAACATGATAATAATGAACTTAAAACGACGATAAATGGACTAACACTTAAACAAAAAAGTTTAGATTATGAGTTACAGACAACGAGACAGAAGATAAGAGATATAGAAAAGAAGCAAGATGAGGATAAGTTATCCCGACAAGAGTTTGGAGTTACATATGAATATATGAAAATGCAATTTGCTGGCAAGTTTATTTTTATCAAAGAAGACGAATCAAATTTCGTTTTTATAATTGAAAATAAAACAAACTCTAGAAGATTTAGTTTTCTTGATTGTGAATTAGAAAAGCTATCCTTCTCAGGCAATTTTTTAGTAAAGTTCATTAAAGAAAAGAAGCAAGAAGAGTATATTTGTGATAATGTTACTAAGTTAATAGATGCATTTAATGAATTTAGAAGAAGAGCAATAGAAATTCATGACTTTTCGTCAAGAACTACAGAAAAAGAAAAAATTGATAAGATAATAGCAATAAAAACTAATAAAACTCAGGCAATAAATAATCTGTTTGACTTTTAAAAGTTAATGGGTAATAATATTTGCAATAATACTTTAGTTAAGATTTCGTTGTATGATTGTTTTTCCTATATTCACTAGTTTAAGTTGTATATAATTTCTATTTTCTAAGTTATAATTTCATATAGTTAGTAATAATTGCTTATTTAAAAATTACTTAAAATATATTTGTTATATATTATTTAGTTATTATTACATAAAGTAAATATAATTTATATAATAAAATAAAAGTAATAAAATAATATTCTATATTATTATAAAAATCAAAAGTTATGTCTTTAATGATCTTTAACTTTTCACTTTGATATTATTTCAATTTTAAGGCTCATTTACAGTTTTAAGATGATTAATCTTAACATCTAACTTATTAATAATGTTATTAATTTTTTGCTTAATTTCATTTTCTTTCTTGGTTTTAAGAATTAAATTATTATTAGGATTATTAAAAGTGTTATTAAAAGAGTTATTAAAAGTATTATCGAAATGATTAATATAGTTGTAAGGATTACTGAAAGGATTGATGCTAGGATTATTACTGTTGATAATGCAAGGATTATTGTAAAAAGGATTGTTAAATGGATTACCATTAAAAGGGTTACAAAGCTTTTGATTATAAGGATTTTCTTGAGGCGTACTATTACTCAAATTTGTAATTTCAGCTATCTCTTGCGATAGATTCATTAAGTTAACCATATTGTTCATAACTTCTGAATCAATAATGTTTGAGAACTCTTTTATTTTATTCATCAGGACAATAACACAAGAATTAATGTCCATTGACTCACTTAATTGGTTTGTTTTTACTTGATTATTGTTAGTATTGTTTGTATTGTTAGTATTGTTTGTATTGTTTGAAAGTTTGTTATTAAGATTATTCTGTTGAGGAGTTGACTTAGTAGTCATATTATTAACTTGTTCTCCCTTGTCGGAATCTTTCTTTTTTACCTCGTTTGTATCATTCTTAGAATTTGTGGTAGCAAAAGTGCTTTCTATGATATCTTTGATATTTAAATTTGCTATGTAGTTTAATCCGCTAATATTTTGCCTTTTAAGATTGGATTCTTTGCCATCTTTCTCCTCCTTAATTCTTAAATTATTGTTATTGTTATTGTTATTATTTGTATTATTAATATTATTATTATTGTTATTGTTATTAATATTAGTATTAATATTATCATTATTGGGATTTTCATTTATGATCTCAGAAGTTTCTAGAATATCAAGATATAACTCGAAGTTTTTCTAAGAGTAACTAAAAAATGCTTACATGAGTCTTAAAGTGATTTTTCATATTTCCCTTTTCTACAAACCTTTTATCACACTCTGGATACGGGCATTTTATTGGTTTTCCCCTATGAATTTTAAGGTGAGCTTTTAAAGAACTTTTAATCATAAACCTAGTTTTGCACTTCGAACAGATAAAAGGCATCTTCTCACCATGTAACTTCGACTGGTGGTCTATCTGCTCATGTCTAAACATAAAACTTTCAGGGCATTCCTTGCATTTAAAAGGTTTTTCTCCGGTGTGACTTCTCATATGTGTAGTTAAAAAACTTTTATCCATGTATGATCTAGGACACAAGCTACATTTGTATGGTCTGAACCCTTTCTAAAAAGATTAAAATGATTTAATTTAGAAATTAGAAGGTTATTTACATGTATTCTATGGTGGATAGAAAGATTTCTCATTTTGTTAAACTTTTTGCCGCAGCCTTCGAACTCACATTTATACAAAGAACATTGTTGGAAATTTTTTTTATTCTTTGATTTGAATATTAAAAACTTTTGGGTCTTTTGAGGTTCTGTTTTATTTATCCTTAGGTCAAAATTTTGGCTATTCATCATATTCTCTGAAAGGCTTGCTGATTTATCCTCGCTATTTTCGCTAGAAGCCTTCGTTTTAAAAATTTATAATACATTATTTTCAAATTTTAAACAATCTTGCTCATGACTAAAGTTATTCTTTTCGACAGTGAAAGTTTCATTTGATGATTGAAAAGCTATTTTTATTAAGTTAATTACTTTGAATTCCTATCTGGTTTTGGTTTATGTCAATTAATTCTTGGTTGTTTATTTGTGATTCTTCTTTCATAATGGGTTTTTTAATAATTAATGTAGTATTAATAATAAATTTGGATTATATTTACAATTAATTTTTAAAAATATAAATTAATATTACGTAATTTTATTTTAAATTAAAGTAATTTCTTATATTAATTTTATTTAGTTTATTAATTTAATTAACTTAATAACTTAATTTACTTAATAACTTGATTTACTTAATAAACTTAATTAACTTAATTAACTTAATATACTTAATATACTTTAATTAACTTAATATACTTTAGTAAGTTACTTCAACACCGAACTAAGTAATTTAAATCTATAGAATCCTTAATTGATCATGCTCAAGCAAATAGTTATTAGAATTATTAGTAGGATTAATAATAAAGTCATTTTAGAAAATATTAAATCAATATATTCGATTGAATGTATATTACTTTCACTACTTTTCTTCAGTTTTATTTTCTTCTCTGTTAATTTTTTTATTTTCTTTTGTATTACTTTATTTAGTACAGTTTTAAATAAATATATTGGGATTTTATTAATTTTATCGTTTGAAGATATGAAATATATGTAATTCTTGAATTTTTCCTGTATCTTATTGTTATTGTCTATACTTATAGTATTTTGAATGTTATTTTTGATTGTTGCTATATTTGTTTGATTATTAGTTTGATTAATATTATTTAAGTTATTTTGATTTAAGTTTGGTGTTAATGTAAGTTTATGAATGTATTCTATTTTAAAGTTATTAGAAAACTCAATGCTTTTAGTTTTTTGTCGGTCTTTTAGCAATTTAACATAGTCTATTTTTAAATTAATATGATCTTGTTTCAACTGATTATATAACTCATTACATTCATTAAGTTCTTTAAATATTCTCTTTCCTTTTTCTACATCAATACTTAACATTACTACTTCCTCCTTCTTTAATTCAATAACTTTCTGTTGTTCTTGTAGTTTATCTTCATGTATTTTACTAACCTCATTTTTATTATTAATTTCTTTTTTTAATTGGTTTATTTTAACTAAAAATTTATTATTTATATCGTCAATCTCGAAACATTTCTCTTTTAATAATTGTTCTAATGCTCTATTTTTCTTCATCAAGTTATCAATTTCAGCATTAGCTTTCTCTTCACTTAACTTATACTCTTCTTTTAATTTGACTAGACTTATGTCCATTTTAACCAAATTTTGGGAAATAAAACTTGAATCAGATAAATCATAGTCATAATCGTTATAGTCAGAGTTATAGACTCTATAGTTACTATTTTGTATATAGTCTGTTTCTGTAGAGTCAAGTTTGTTTTTCTCTGTTGTTAGTTCGTTTCTGTTATTAGTGTAAGGAGTACTAGATTTATTATGTGTAGTCAGAGTAATAGGTTTATTAGGTTTATTAGGTTTATTAGGTTTATTAGGTGTATTGCTTGCACTAGGTAAATTTTGATTTGCTGTTAAAGGATTAAGAGATTTTTCAATAGTTTTAGTTTGACTTGCTTTCTTATTAGATCTTTCATTGCTATCTTTAGCACATTTGAATAAAGTATCAAATAAGTTATTTATATCAACTTTATAATTTACTTCGGAGATAACTTCACTTATTAATATAATTGAGAGATAAAAGTAATCAAGGTTCTGAATAATACTAACATTACTATTATTATTACAAAATACAGGTTTTGTTATGTTGATCAAGTTAATATACATATTATTCGTAATATTCGTTATATTTATAGTATCTTTGTTGTCTTTATTATAAGTTAAATTCTCTGTTGATAAAGTACTTGATACAAATTCATTAAGTTCTTTAATATCCTTCAAAAGAGATAAAACTATAATAAATTTCCATAGTCTTTTAAGTGTGTCACTTTTTAATTTTGATTTGTATTTTGATAGAAGTTTGTTAATTATTTTACTTATGTTTATACCGAATGATTTGTATAGCTTTATTAAGTTGAGCTTTAGAATCTCGTCTTTTTTATCATAAGTCCTACTAAATAAATCATTGTATTTAAAATGAACTGAGAAGAATTCAATTAAAAAGTTAATATCATTAATATTGTCAAAGAAGTTCTTTTGTATTTTATGCTTTAAGCTATTATCGCTACAAGATATATTATATATCCACGAATATAAAAATTCCTCTAATTGTTCTTGCATCTTAAATTATATGAATATTAGAATAATTTGAATATTTGAATTTGGCTTAATTTTCAAATATTATACATAATATTATTATATTATATAATATTATATAATTATATTATATAATATTCTTATTATTTAATTAATAAAATATTAACTTTAACTTTGATATGTACAATATATATAATATAGTCTTTTTAATAATATATTTACACAAATATTAATATTTACAAATGCTATTATTTATTAACACTTACAATTGTTATCATCACTTTTAACTTCTTTCTTATGCTCTAATTTTATGTTTTTCTATTAAAATAAATATTATTAAGCATTCAATAAGTATATATAAATTATTATATAAGTATATACATCTTCAATAACTATTTTATTCTTCATAATATTCTCAAGTACAATCTTAGCTGAAGCAGTAAAAGCCTACATAAATAAATAAATTTAATATTTAAATATCTATGATAATATTACCTCTTCAACATTGTAAGCAGTCTTAGCAGAAGTCTCCAAAAACATTAAGCCGTGTTCCTTAGCCAATGACTCTCCCTCTTCAGTTGATACTTGTCTTTTATTTTCTAAGTCCTTTTTATTTCCGATCAGAATAATAACAGTAGTCTTTGAGCTGTTATTTCTTACTTCTTCTAGCCATTTTGTTACATGGGTAAATGTGTCTCTTCTGGTAATGTCATAAACTAATAAAGCTCCAACAGCTCCTTTGTAATAAGTTCTGGTGATGGCTTGGAAAGCTTCTTGTCCAGCCTATAATAAGAGTTAATAAATTTTGTTAAGGCGACTAAGGCAATTTTATGGTTTTATTGTAAAAGTATAAGAATTATAAGTATTTAACTTACTGTATCCCATATTTGAATCTTTACTATTTTATTTTCTAGTTCGATAGTTTTAGCTCCGAATTCAACGCCTATAGTTAGTTCATGTTGATGTCGAAATTTGTTGTCTGTAAATTGAAGAAGAATACATGATTTTCCAACAGCTATAATAATTGTTAATATTTATAAGCATAAGTTATGTTAGATGTTTTTATATGAGTAAAAAAGGAATTTAGCATACCCATATCGCCAACAATGATATATCTGAAAAGATAATTGTAACTGGAATTTGATTTACTAGAATTCATTTATTTTATTATAATTAAAAATTAATATAACACTAATATTAATACAGTTTGCTGTTAAAAATTTATATTTAGTTTACACATAATATGAATATTATACTTATTATTCATATTATACAATAATTAATACTTTTGTAATAAAAATAACATAATTAAATAAAAATGGACCAATCAATGGATAACGGAAATTCAATTATGATGATCAGATATAAAGTAGTATTTGTAGGCGATGTTTATGTCGGTAAAACTTCAATCATGAATCGTATTATCGATGCAGAATACAAAGATAATTACGAAGTAACAATAATTAAGAAATTAAAGTAGCCGACTATAGGTGTAGACTTTTTTTCTAAAACTATAAAATTTCGCCGAAATCCAATAAAACTACAAATATGGGACTCCGCAGGACAAGAACGTTATCGAAGTTTGATACCAAGTTATGTCAGAGGGGCATCAATCATATTTATAGTTTTTGATATATCAAGTTAATATTTTTCTTATAACTAAGATAGAGAAACATATGAAAATGTAGGAAAGTGGATTTCATTTATAAAAACTGTTAAAATAGAAGATGCGAAGATAATCCTAGTAGGAAATAAAATGGACTTGGAAAGGTAGAATAATTATACATACTATTTATATTTTTTATATAATTTACATTTTTAAACTTTAAAGTGATCTTAATATTAATATTTATAATTAAGGCAAGTGAAAAAGGAAGAAGCAGAGAACTTTTGCAAGAAAGAGGATATGAGGTATTATGAGGTGTCAGCACTGAAAAAATTAAATATAAACAAATTATTATTTAATTCGATAATAGAACTACCACAATTTGAGCAATATATTCCAATCAGAGATCAAATAGTAGAAGAGTTAGGTAAATCAATATTGTTAATATGTATATTATTAGAAAATGAAAATAAAGGTGAAACAGCATCTGTTTTTAAGAGTGAAAAACAGTTAGAAGTTGTATGTGTGAAAGGTGAATTCACCTTACAAAGCGGCAGAGATACACCAACTCCTGATAGTAAAGATATTAAAGATAAAATAAACCCTAAGCAATGTAAATGCTGAGAAAATACATTATATATCATTTATTATAGACATGTTTTTTATTAAGTAATAATATACATATAAAATAATCATTATTAAGTGATAATTTATTTTATTATATAATTTTGTTATAAAAATTATATTTATTCATTAACTTTTAATTAAAATTATGATATATGTATAAAATGTAAAGCTGTTATTAATAAAGCTATAATAAACTATAGTTAATAAATTAATATCTACTTAAGTTAACATTATTAAGTTTATGTTTAAATTTTGCTGATGAGTAGTCTTTTGTAAAATATCTATTAATTGTCCTACAAAGCTATTTATTGTTGTTACATAAGAGTCGATTTGACCTGCATTCCCTGTACAGGGTGATGTCGATTTTTTTGTCTTTATTGCCTGCTGAACAGTGTTAATTTTAAAAATACAAGTTTTAATCAAATTTGCAAAGTTAATCCATTTTGTGAGGGTAATGACTTGATTTTGGCGAATGTATTTAATAATTGATGAGACTTTAAAGTTTTTTTCTAACTTCTTTATAGTATTGAATAGAGAAGAAACAGCATTGTTTAATTCAGAACAAAGATCACATTTTGGGATAGGAGTAGATGTAATAGTCTTTGGTGGAAGAGGATCATGACTCTTGATGACAGTAGTATTAGTAGTTGTTAATTTAATAATTGTGTTATTTATTTTAGTATTGTTTGTATCGTTTGTATTGTTTGTATTGATTGTATTGTTAGTATTGTTAGTATGATTTTTATTATTTGTATTGTTTGCAGAACTTGTGTTGTTTGAATTATTTGTATTGTTTGTACTGGTATGATTATTATTACTACTACTATTACTATTATTACTATTATTACTATTATGGATGATAGATTGAACTGGTTGAACAACATGATCTTGAGTTTGACTTTGTGTTGAAATAGTATTATTTTGTGTATTATTGATAGTAATTGTGAAATTTTTATTAGGAACTTCTGTTATGGGTTTTGCTGAAAGTATTTCATGAGTTGCAGGAATTGCATTTACTACAAGAATTACAGGATTTGCAGGTTTTGCATTATTACTTTCTTCATGTAAGTTAGATTCATGATGGATCGAGTTTTCTTTAGGAGAATTTTTTATTTTCCCATCTTTTTGTTCTGGTTTACTTTCTAAATGGCTTTTTGAATGTTCGTTTGAATTAATAGTGCTATTAGATATTTGTGAAGGATGTGCTATTAATTATTAAAAGATATTAATACTTACATTGCTCATTCACTTTTACATGATTATTTTTACTATCATTTGAATCAGAATTAACACTAATAATATGTGCTCTACTAGACATACTGCTTTCATTTACAACTATACTTTGACTACTGTTATTGTGATTGTCATGCTTTTCTTGAGTACTATTTTCGCTTTGCTTACTACTTTCGCTTTGCTTGTTAGTTTGCCCTAGCTTACTATTTTCAACATTCTTAACAGGCTCACTATGCTTTTCAGGTCCTTCTTTATAATCATTAACATTTTTGCTTTGTACTCCATATAGCTTATTTAACATATTTGACTTAGGATTATTCCTATATCCTTCACTACCTTTCTTAGTCACATTCGTTTTTTTATTCTTATTAATAATTCGACTTATATTTAATTTATTTACAATTCTTTTGTTTCCTTCATAAAATTCACTAAAATACCCACAAAACTTCGAGTTAATAATATTATATAATTCATTTGTCTCTTCCATTTTATCCACATTCATACTAAGAAGAGTAATAGGAATTTTTGAGTTATTCAAATTACTTTCTAAATCTAATTAATTTAATATTAATTTATTAGGAAAATATATTTACCAAAGAAAACATCTTTATCACCTGCAAGGTCAATTACGTAATCTTTACTAGTTGTTTGACCTAACTTTGCTTTAATAGTAACACTTGATAATGTATTTAATGTATTCGATTGTTTTAATTTTAACTTATTATTAAACTTTTTATTATTTAAATCATTAGATACTACATTATTTTCTTTATTGTTATTTGTTTTCTTAATCCCTAATGTTTGTCCTATATTTTCTACTTTGTGATCTATTCTTAGTTGTTTCTTAACTTTTATACTATTTATAATGTTATTAGTATGCCAAAATGTATCAAATAAGAGTATAAAAATTAATATGAAGTCTCTTATTCTAAGCTTCATTTATTAAAATTTTAATTTGATAATTAATATATTATATACAATAACATGATTATAAAACATTATTATATTTCTAAAACTTTAATATAAAACCATATTTTATTATTAATAATAATTATTATATAGTAACTAAAAGTGTGTAATAAACCAAAATAGTTATTTAATTTTTCACAGATTCTAAATCTGATAAAATCAAAACTCTTAAGCTAATAAGGTCTAAACTTTCTAGTCTCTCTTCTGTTTAAACTCAAGGCATCTAAATAAGTGAAATTAACTTTAAACCTACCTAATGGAGATTTTAAACTTTCAGCTTGATCATCTGAATCTGAATTTGATGTTAAAATGGTTGTCATATCATCAACCTTTTTATTTAAATCACTACTTGTTGAACTTGAATTATTAATTTTCTGATTGTCATATTTTTTAATTGTTTCCATATCCATTTTGAATAGTACTTCATTCTTTGTATATTTATGATAGATTATATCATTTACTAAATCTAATTTTATTTTTTCGCCTGCTAAGTTATTGAACTTATAATTAAAGTAACTCAGTAAAAAATCATTATTTTTTTGTCTTATCATTTTTATTGGATTAAATCCATCTTTTCCTATATTATTACTACTTTCGGCTTTATCCTGTTGGATGAATATGTTTTGCTTTGTGTTTGTTTTTGGGTTTCTGATAGTGCTTTCAGCTTTATCCTTTAAAAATGTTAATATTGTTAATATCGTTAATAAGTATTAAGACATGTAAGCCACTTTGAAGTTAAATAAAATATTAGTATTACTTACATTTGTAGTGACAATAGGTTTAGTAAAATAACTTGAATTAGCAAATAATTGACTAATGTCTTTAATGTTTTTTTTATCTTTAGTATCTTTAACGTTTACTTTATTTTCAAAACAAGTTGTAAAGTCATTAAAATATGAGACATTATTAAGATTTTTTAAATCTGTATGATCTTTCGATAAGTAAGAAGAGAAATCAAACTCTTTTCCCTCAGAAGAACTTGAATTATAATGCAGAAATTCAGGCTCTGTTGTTGCTGAGGTAATATTTGGTGAAGTAAAAACATCATTATCTTTATTAAATTTTGGTTTAAATTGTTTAACGGAAGATAAGTTTGATAATATATTTAATGGTAGTAAATTTGTTGGAAGTAAATTTGATGGGAGATTTGTTGATACCTTTGTAGGTAAACTTGTTGATAAACAGTGTTTTGGAACATTTAATGTACTGACTTCATGTGTTGAAGTTTGCTTCTTTGGTGGGCTTGCGTTTGGATTAGGAAAAGTAGTTGAATTTGGGATTGAGGTTGGAATAGTTGAGGTAATAGTGGTGGTTGAATTTGTAGTTGTATTAGTGAGTGGAGTTGAATTTTGATTGATTACAACAAAATTGATATTGTTATTATAATAATTGTTATTGCTATAGCTATTATTTATATTGAACTGCGTTTTATTATTAGTATTAATATTTTTTGTACTTGTATTTTGGTTTACATTATTAAACTGATTATTACTTGAATCATTTATTTTCCTACTATGCTGCACATAACTATTACTTTGCTGACTAATACGTTTATTCTTAGGAACAAAACTCTCTGCATTTATATTGGGCACATAATTATAATTGTTCAAATATAAAGGATTATTTTGAAAATATTGATTAAACTCATTTATTTGCTGTTCAGGTTGATTAATATTATTATATTCTCTTAAATTAAACGGACTCATTTGACTGTAAAAATTATCATTTACTTCTTTTGGAGTTGCTCTTTTGCAGTCTACCTAATATAAATAAATAATTAATTAATTATAATATTTAAAATACCCATTTTCCATTAATTAAATGTTTTGTTTTATTTTTAATTATATCATCAATTGATTTATCATTTTTAAATGTCACAAAACCAAATCCTAAATTATATTATAAAAATGTAATAATCTTGAATATACCTCTTTGCTTCCCAGTAAGTTTATCATACATTATCATACAATCTAATATCTCCCCGAATACTTGAAAGTACTCAATCATATCATCTAATTTTACTATTTATTATTACGTTCCGTAACATTGTTTGGCAAACCACCAACAAATATTTTTTTACTATTTGGCCAATATGTTACTGGATAATCTTCTTGGTTTAATTGATTGTTGTTAGTATTTAGGTTATCATTGTTGTTAATTAAGTTATTTTTATTATTAGTAAAATGCGTATTATTTACAATTATCATTGAGTTATCTTTATTTTTTAATGTTGCATTTATCATATTAAGAATTGGAGTTTGATCCAATGGTAGCAATTGTTCTTTTGGAATTGCTGTCTTACACTCCACATTCTTATTATCAATGACATGGTTTGTGATTTGATAGATCTTTTTCACTGAGGAAATGTCTTTGTATGTTACAAATCCAAATCCTCTCGATCGATTAGTTGTTTTATCTTGCATTAAGATGCATTCTTCGATCTCTCCAAACTGGTCAAAGTATTGTTTAAAGGTCACTTAATTCAATTATTTAGCAATTATTACATTTATTAGTGTCAAGCGATAATCCTCCAACGAATATTTTTCTGTTTAATATAAAATAAATAATTACCCAGTTTGAGTATCGCTTGTAGTCATTTATCAAACTTTTTTATAATAATTAATATAAACTAGTTATATTGTATTGTCATAAAAATATAAAATATTTTATTGTATTGTTATTATATTATATAATGTTATAATATAATTTATTATAAAGTTTGCAATTGATACACTAATTTTAAATAATATATAAAAATCAAGGAAATAATATTTATATAAACTTTTTATAATTTAATTTATACCAAACTTTATTAGTATATTTTATTTACCACAACATTCACTATTCCTTTTAATTTCTTTATTGCTTTTCGATAAATCGACAACATTTTCTCCCTTAGAAACACCAAGATAGTCTTCACTACTTTCGATTTCTTTATGAAATTTTTTACATATTTCTGATTGGATAATAAATAAATTGTTAACAGTTAAATAATATTTATTACCTTCTACCATTTGTCTAAATGCAGTTTCTATATTTACCGCTTGCAATGCAGAAGTTTCGAGAAAAGCAATTTCTCTAATTTAAAATATTAAATACTATAAAAATCAGCCTGACTATTTCCTTCTTCCTTCGGCACCTCTCTCTTATCTTCCAAATCACATTTATTTCCAATCAATATAATAGTAACATCTTTATCACCATTTAATTTTAATTCAGAAATCCATTTAGTAGTATTAGTAAAAGACTCTTTATTTGTAATATCATAAACAAGTAAAGCACCTTTAGCACCTTTATAATAAGCATTTGTAATAGATTTATATCTTTCTTGTCCCGCGGTGTCCCATATTTGTGCTTTTATCGTCATGTTATTAACTTTTATTTTTTTAGCGCCGAATTCAACCCCAACTGTTGATTTTGAATCAAGATTAAATTCGTCAGTTAAATATCTACTTAATATATTTGATTTTCCAACTCCTGAGTCTCCTACTAATACTACTTTGAATATCATATCGACGTCTTCATCGCTCATTAATTTTATAAATAATTATACTATTTAAGTAATTTATAATAATAAAGTATGCTTATATATTTTACATATTTATTTTTAAAATTTTATTATTTTAATTATATATTATTGTACTTAAATTTTTAATAGCTGAAATGTTCGTCTAATACAAATATATATTTGATTATTATTCTATAGTCTATATGGATTAATGGAATAAACAACTAATAAACTTATAATAATAGTAATCATGACAAATAATATATCATTCCTATTATTCATTTTATTCCTATTATTCCTATTATATAATTATATCACATCAAAACACATCCATTATTATATTTTTTATATTAATGTATTATAATTTCTATTATAAAACTAATAAATTAAGTAATCAAGAATTACTA
>Ga0100378_1001893_pt1 | contig 21310 bp, 39 predicted proteins | sample CryGeymeta201502_FD_81535 | JGI IMG/M metagenome (GOLD analysis project Ga0100378, IMG submission 81535) | Groundwater microbial communities from Crystal Geyser aquifers in Utah, USA - Crystal Geyser metaG 2015-02 | ecosystem: Environmental > Aquatic > Deep subsurface > Groundwater | place: USA... | reverse complement strand
TCCCACCCGCATATATCCACCTACTCCACCCTGCTCCTTCTCCTTCTCCAGCCAAACCCTCTGTTGTCTTCCCTTCTGCTGTCCTCCCGTATACCCTCCATCTCCAACTCTCCTCTCCTCGGCTTCTGCAGCATCGGCAGTTTTTTGACGTTCAACTCCATCACTCTCCGAGTATCTGCCCTCACCTATTATTTTATGGTATTTCTACGCAAAATTCCCAGCGTTTAGTAGGCGTTGTTGGACAATGCTGAGCTGAAACTTTTGCCTTCCCTTGCCTCCCTTTCCCTCTCTAGGGTTGATATAGCCTTGTTTATGTTCTACTCGACCCACCTGCCCCTGTCCTTTGTCTATTTGAAGTTAGTCTTGGTCTGACTTCTGACTGTCCTCCTCAAGTGTTGGTCGTACTGTTGACCGATTGTTCCTAACTAGACCCTGCAAGCTGTTGAGTGGTTGATTTCCGACTGATCGGGCCCACTTTTGGACTGTTTGACCCTTTTGTGGTGGGCTGGTAGTACATTTCCCTATGAGAATATGAGGGGGCTGAGAGCAGAAGAACTGAGGTGTCTGAGCTGTTGGATTTCCTTGACAGAAAGGTGATGATTTCGATGTTTGTTGGCCTACTGGAAGTAGCTGTTGCTCCCGTAGAGGTGCTCCATCTCCTCCTTTTTATTATATTAGGTTATAATCAGATTAACTAGAAGTAGGAAAATCACTTGGAGTGGATGACCAGAGACTGAATCCTCAGGTTGGGGCTGTACTCATACACAATGGATTCCACCCTCTCCATATCTTCTAACTTTATATCAGGCCTGGAGCCGGCCTTTCCTGAAGGGCAAGACTTCAGCTAGGAAGGAACAATAGAGGATCGCTCATTTTCCTCTCTCTCAGATTCATATTTTTCCTCCCTCCTGGCATAAAATTTTCTCTAAGTCTAAGGAATCTAGTTTATTATTTTTCTCATCTGCTGCCTGAAGCTTTAGCTGAAGTTTTCCCTTTCCAGTCTCTCCCTCTTGTCCTGTATCCTACAGGCCAGCACCCCAACCTGCATCATGGCAGTCACTCCAAAGAGGAGCATGAGTCCAGAGAGGACGGTCATTGCCCTTATACTAGAATCATGAAGAAGTAGAGGGCAGATTTTGTTATTTGCTTAGAGAATGGATTATAGATAGTTGATGAATGGAATCAGTGAGCCTATTATTATAATTGCAGCCAGAGAGAAGAGAACCCCTATCTGAGTGAGAGAGGGGTACTTTATCTGCACAAATACCTCGTTGCGGGTCAGGTTGACTCCTGGTACCTCTGTGCCTGCCTGCTAGCTCTGAGTCGACCTTTACCCGCAACCGCAGATAAACATTATGACTGCCAACAAGACCACCAATGCCGTTAATAGTACCAATAACACGCATATGAAGCTGACTGCAGTCCGAGCTTTCCTTCCATCAGCATACTTTAGCCTGAAGTAGTCATGAGTGCAGGATGTGTTCATAAAGATAGGGTCACTTGTGGTTGTTAGCTATCGAAAGGGAGTTTATTTGAGGATAAGCTGAGTCACTAGGGCGCTTGCCGAGAGGAGGGCGACTAGTAGGAGGCTGAGGAAGAAGGCGGTGAGGGCGGCACTGTTTTTGACTAGCATCTTCGATGTTATAGGTCAGGATTATCATTAGATTATCAGGCTATTATAGACTTCCAGTAGAGGAGGGCCTCAGCATATAGAAGAATGAATATAGAAAAATCAGCACTTATTTTTTTGTTGAAGTAGGTCGGTATTATTCACTCACTGCCACTTGCCCTTTCTAGCCATCGGAGCTGTCTTCTCTTCAGAGTCCAGGTCAATAACTACTACCTGCTTTTATCTCTCATTCTGTCCCTCCTTTTAGGCTGTCTTCCCCTCTATCTTCCGACATCCTTTGTTGAGCTTTTGCCTGATCTTCTCCTCCTTCTTGGTTATCAAGAGGGAGCTCTTCATATGTGGGTTCCTGGCAAGTTATTTGATGGGATCATACACCTCGTATATGTCCTGACCCATGATGAAGATGTCCTCTTTCAGAAACAGTAGTCTGAGTAGTTTTAAAAAAGTATTAAGATTTTTCTAGCTCATCCAAGACCTGCACCTCACCATTGGCGTTCTGGCTTCAATAATCTCCAAATAGTTGAGAGGCTTAATATTCGAAAGGTCTTTCTTGATGATGGTAATCTCCATTTCCCTGATAGCATCTCTCATGGCTGAGGAGAGCAGTTAGTTGTAGAATTGACATGAGACTTTTTGCCCCAGCTTGTCCATGATTAGCCTTTCGGCAACAGCATAGCCTGGCCCTCTTCTGATGAAGTCCTCCATGACGGCTCTCTTGAGAATTAATTTTTTGTCCTCGTTTTTGTTCCTCCTCCACATCACTATCTTATCGATAATATTTTAAAAGGAGTAAGTGCATTAAACAGAAGTCTATGGCAGATTATAGGAGTAGATAGTTGCTAGAAAATGGCTAAATAGCCATATCTGAGCAGTCAGATAGGAATTTATCACTAGTCAGAAGATATAGAGTAATAGATGCGAGTAGCCTCTTCCTCCATGCCTCCTGCCCTCCCTTCCTCGGGACAAGCAGACTGACTATTGGTCAGTTATTGTTTTAATCTGAGCAGCTGCTCTTCAGCCAGCTCTCTCTGCCTCTATCCCTTCTTCACTCTCACCACCCTGTCCCTTATCTATCGCTTCCAGCCCAGCTTGCAAAGAATTTCATAAAAGCTAGTGACTTAGTCCTCAGTCACTTGTAGTTTCTCTCTGAGCATGCAATTTTTGATGCACTTGAACATTGTTTCCTGGTCCTTCTTTCCCATCCAGTCTCTGCATCTTAAGAGGGAGGTCCGGGTGTTGCTGACTTATCGACTGCCGAAGCGGACGATTTACTTTTGGTAGGTGTTAATCAGGAGTCTTTAGACGTAACGGATGAGATATCTGAGCATGATGGTTTTGAGGCTGTTGAAGTAGAGAGAGGTGCTAAATAAGAGGGAAATACATTTATTCCCCCGTTTCCTCCTTGATGATGGGGAACATCTTTTCGTAGGAGATGATGCTGCCCTGGGTGAACTATCTCGCTATGCTCCTCACAAACTCCTATCTCTTCTCCTCATTGAAGGTGACCTTCGCTGTCTTTTTGCTCATCTGCCTCTGCTATTATACAAATGTTATCGCTATGTAGCCTGGCTGCCAGAGTCAAGCTTCTATCTTATGATAGCTTGCCCTAGTGGGGTTCTCCGAATAATTTTTTATTTATTTGCATTTACGTCTATTTCTGACCTTCAGTTTGCATGAAACTGTCTTATCTGATATTTTGGATAATTCGTTACTCGAGCCTGAATGAAGGAGGCTCCGATAGATGAAACTGCCGGAAATGCAACATTAGTCGGGGTATAACTACTGAAGGGGCTGTTGAATCATAATAGTTGCAAAATGGACAAAAATAAAAAAGACAAGAAAAAGTACTCAGGGTATGACATCCTCTAACACAGCTTTCCAGGTGACTGCTCAGAAGAACAGCTGGCCACCCTTGACAAATTCAGAGGATACGTCAGCACTCTCAGCGAAGGACACCCCAATCCTAAATGGAATGACGCCTACCTCCTCCGGTTTTTGAGGGCCAGGAAGTTTGTCCTGAAGGAAACAGAAAAGATGTGGTTCGACTTCATTAAATGGAGGAAGGAGATGGATCTGGATAACTACAAGGTACACTTCAGTAAACTCAGAATTTCTATATGCCCCACCTTCATGAACTCAGAAAAATATATCCCCATGGACACCACAAGTACGACAAGCAAGTAAGTATCTTAGTAGCCAGCACAGACCTATCTACATCTAACGCCTGGGAAATGTCAACATCGAGGAAGTGAAAAAACTCACAGATGAGAAGGAAATGCTGAGATACTTTGCTATGGGGTACGAGGTACTGCTGGACACCATCATGGAAGCCTGCAGCAAGCAGAGGTCGATCGACACCGGAAGTGTAGCCAAAGTTAGTCAGACTTGCAACATTTTGGACCTCAAAGGCTTCAAGATAACACACGCTCCCAAAGCTTATGACTTCGCCAAGCCTGCTTCAGAAATGGGGCAGTTATACTACCCAGAAATCCTCGGAGAGTACATATCGATTGACTCAGCATGTTCATCATCAATGCCCCGATGCTGTTCACTGGAGTGTGGGCCATGGTAAAGATGTGGATCGACTAAAAAACCAGACAGAAAATACACATCCTCGGCAGTAGCTATAAGAAAGAGCTCCTCAAGCACATCGACTCGGATTGCCTTCCTACCTTCATAGAGGGAGGGACTTGCAACTGTCATGGGTGTCAGACTGGGGACAGTCTTTCCAGAAACATCGGGCCTTGGAATCCTGAAGGAAACGAGCTGCATCCTCACATGTTCATCAAGCCTGAAGATAAGCTGCCCATCAAGAAGAATCAATAAGATGAGGAAAAGCCTGAGGAGGTTCCCTTGAAAGCAGAGAAGAAGGGTGAGGGAGGGTAAGAAAAGAAATCTGAGAACCAATAGGCTAAAAAAGAGGAGGCCAAGCAATAATAGGCTCAGAAGGAGGAGTAGAAGAAGGGGCACCTGGAAAATGCTAAGCATGCTGAGGAGGTGTGGATAGAGAATGCACACGAAGTAACGACCAGCCCAGCAGAAACTGATTCGAAGTGACATTATTATTTATAAGTATCCTTTTGAGATCTGATCAGATGTTGTTGCCCTGGTCCATGCTCAGTGGGCCTCTGATGTATCCATCAGGGGGGGCCATCCTGGGCCCGTACCAGCTCTTCGACTTGTATATCTCCTACAGTTGACCCACCACGAACCAGATTAGCCACAGGCCCACTCCTGCTCCAATCAGAGCATACCTGTGCTTGTTCGATTGGGTCATCAGGATAATCGCCACAAAAATTATGCCGACGAGGGTGATTGAGATCGACACGATCCATCCCTATAAGCCATACTGTTCCCTGTTTCCTCCCGAAAAGATGATGGTCTCTCCTGTCTTCTGATCCTTTCCAGTCATTGGCACATCGTGGATGATGTCGTAAATGATACCAGAGCAGCAGGTGACATAGACAATCTGTGTTATTAGGGAAGTACGAGGGATCCTGCTAGCCAGAAGACCCAGTGGTTCCAGAGGAACTGCATTCGGGCGTAGACGTAGACTCCTACCAGAGCGACTGCAATGAATCCGAAGAACATTTGGAACATTGTGAATATAGGGGGCTTGTAGTAGACCTCTTTTCCTGTCCTCTTGTTGACAAACTCCAGCATCTTGTGGGTAGTGACGTGTCCGTCGGTGTAGCTGATGCTCCACTTGAACTGCTGAATGTACATCTTCTTCTCTATGTCACTCACCACCGCCATGTGAGGCTTAGAAACAGCCAGATTAGGAGCTCCCTTGAAACCAAATTCCTCATAAATTGGCATCAGTTAATTGCTGAAGGTCATCTGGGCGAAAAAGGTAGGATACTAGTGAGAGTCGATGGCTCCCACATTTTCATAAAGGTCGACTAAGTACTCGAACTCGGGGAAGAGCTCACTTAATATTGGGAGAGGTACTCGCAGAACTTACATGTTCTGGCTGTGAAGTAGATGACGACATCGTAGGGGCGAGGGTACTTCATGATAAACTATTCGAAGTCCTGCTTGTGGAAGGTGATGACTCTGTTGCTACTTTGGAGGGATCTTTCTCTGAGAGTTTGTAATCTGCGAGTGCCCTCGTCGATGTCGGCTGAGGCTGCCACTGCCAGAAGCAACACTGCCAACGTGGTTATTTTGAGTATCATCAATCAATATAAAGATAAGCTATTAGGAATCAACTCCTTAAGAGTACGTGGTGAGCACAACAACAGAATTATGGAGGTGAGACATCAAGCAGATGAAACCTCAAAGCAAGTTCACATGAGCATAAAGTAGGTTGGATACCACAGTTAAAGGAATGTTAAAGGCAGTTGGCGCATACAATCATCACTAGTTGGGCCTGGCTTCATAGGTGAGCTGCTGCTCCCTTCCCAGCAGCATGTGGTAGATGTCAGTGTTGTAAAAGTTAACAGTCACAGCAGAGCGAGCAGTGTTCTCCCCCCTCTCCTCATCCTCATCCTCCTTTATTAGCTTGTTGGCGTTGATCTTCACTATCGCGTCTTTCCTCCTCTCCTCCAGTTCAGCTTCATACTAAACTGACCGCAGTCCCTTTGACAGCTCGTAGGAGTGCCGGATTTATTCTGTGCTTATTTTTTTGCTGGACCTTCCCGCCACACACGCCCTGACCATTTTTTATCCGAAGAGGACGGAGAAGTTGATGATGGCTTCCTTGGCATCCTGAGTAGCCTGCACTCCATGCTCTCCCAGCATTCTATCGACGATCCTCAGGTTAGCCTCCATATATATCAGTCAATCAATATACAATAATCAATTCTTCCTCTATAGTCACTGTCAATAATAGTCATAACTATAGGCTGACATTCAATAGCTATTGGTATATACACATCCATTAGTAGCTATGTGCCCCCAAATCAGTAACCAAGAAGTGAGTCAGAAGGGTATCGTCAATCACTCTCCGATAGTACAATGGAAAATATCAGGTAAATCATTTCTTTATTAGGCCCCTCATCGCTAGCTTGAATTCTGATTTCGATATCACACCGTCCCTGTTCACGTCAAACTCCTCCATGATGTACCTCCATATATACACAAGTACCTCTCCAGGTCCTATGGACACCCTCCAAAGGCTGCCAGCAACTACTCACGACTCAAACTGCCGTTCCCGTCCCTGTCTATCATCGAAAAGGCCCTTTCCACCAGGTTGTCTGCCCTCAGACGAGTCCTATCCATGCTGGAGGCAATGAACTCAGAGTAGTCGATGAAGCCGGAGTGGTTCTGGTCAATGGTGCCAAACATTTCCCTGGCCCTTTCCTCTGTCATGTCGGGGAGTATCTCTGAGAGGCAGCTGTGGAACTCATTCCAGCTGATCTTTCCGTCCCCGTTGCTATCCATCATCTTGAATCTGGTTTACAGGTCCTAAAGAGTCTTAGCGTCTGCGAAATTGTGGCTTATATAGGCCATCACAGCTGCCTGAAAACTGTTCATCTGACAAAACTTCTTTAGAGTCTTGAAACTCCTGCCGTCAAGTAGCTTCCTGCTCCCTTGCTCGCTCTCCAGTCTGATCCAAGGATGTTCGAGTGCCTGTTTGGCAGTCAATCTTTTCCTGGGGTCCACCTCGAGAAGTCGCTCGACCAGGTTTCTGGCTGATGTGCTGATGTGGTCCCACTATTATTTGGGGAAGGGCAGTTGCCCTTTGAGGATGAGTCGGTGGACTTATCTGTCAGTGGTGGCCATGAAAGGGGGCCGTCCTGTGAGGAGAATGTAGAGGATGATTCCTATAGACCAGACATCGCATTGGTGGTCGTAGTGCTTCCGGATGACTTAGGGGGCAATGTAGTAGACCTATATAGTGCTGGGGATACGCTACCGACCTTGAGGGAGGTTGCTGAGTGTTAGTTGAAGGTGGTGCTGACTCCAAAGTCGATGATTTTGAGGTACCTTTCCTCTTTATCAAGGAACATGATGTTTTAGGGCTTGAGATCTCTGTGCATCACTCTATTTGAATGGCAGTGATGGATGCCTGAGAGTATTTGTCGGATGTAGGATCGGGCCTCGTTCTCGGTGAGGTTGCCTTCTCTCAGCACCCGGTCGAACAGCTCTCCTCCCTCGCAGTAGTCCATCACGATGTAAAGGTGCTTGATTTCCGAGTATATGTCGTATATCCTTATTATGTTTGGATGGTCCTAACTACCGCGATTAGTACCAGTCTCTTAAGGATCATGAACTACTATAAACTTTCCACCGACCTTCTCTCCTTGGCTATTCTCTTGGCCGCCCGCACTGCCTGGCTCTGTCGGTGAGTCACCCGATAGACCGACCCATAGGAACCTTATCCGAGCAGAGCGTCAACTCTGTACTATTCGGTCAATTTCATTTTTTTGAGCTGAATGAGCTTTTTGAGGCTGAGGTTGTGCTATCCTTCCAGGTGCGATTTGGACCTGAATGACTATCGGATAGGAGGGTTGAGACACTAGCCATCGCCCTCACATGCATTTCCCATTATTATTATTCTTCTCCCCGTTAGAATTATTATCCACAGTCCCATCCGAAGCATTCTCAACAGTCCTGTGTGCCATATATGCAGCTATAGCAACCATATGGCAACACATATAGTTGGCTTGTGACAAGACCTATACTGCTGATATCACATACAATTAGAATGTTGGATGTCCTATACTAGTATGTCAGCTATGTAAAAGTAAGAATAATAACTCAGGCCCCTCATCGCCAAAATCACCAGCAGCACCCATTTCAAGGAACAAGTCAGAAAGTGCTGCCTCGAAAACAGCCAGCTCCCACAACTACCTACCTTCGCCTTCTAAACAAATAATGCATATCCATGGTCATTCCAGGATCAATCTCTTCCAGTCGAGGGCCAGTAAGCAATAGAATAGATCACACAAATGCTTACTACCTTCATCGATGGGCAGCTGCACCACGCCCTCACCCAATAGTTCCTCAATGTCAGCAATTAAGTCCTGGTCATCAGAGAATAACTCTCGGCTTTCACCCTTAAACAGTCACAGGAAAGCCTACAACTCAAGAAGGAACTGTCCTAGCAGATGGAAGCCTTCAGGAAAAAAATACTTCTTCAGCAACATGCCAATAACAGCAGCGAAGGCTTCTTCAGAAGAACAAGAACCACAGCTGTCAACTCATCTGCCTCCTCAAACATCACTCTCAAGGAAGGAAAAGAAGGGAACAGTGACATTGAGGCTCTCAGAAAGGATGTGTAAATCTTGAAGGACAGCTATAAAAAGGATGAGAAGGGAGCAGAAGTGAGCCACCTTCAAGAAAAGATCCTGTTCCTCTAGGAAAAGTTGCAGACAGAGACGTAAGGGTGTTGTGATTCAGGTTGGAAATGCGAGTTAAGCTATAGGCCTCAAGACAGCGGCAAGAAAGGGAGGTGAGCATGCTGACAGCAAAGGTAAGCTAGAGCAGCAGCAGGGAGTTCATAAGTCAGGAGGTGAAGAGATCAGTCAAGAGCCACCTGAAATTATACACGCAGGAAGTAAATAGCGGGAAGGTGGAGAGAGCTGAGCTGAGGGAGCAGATAAAGAAGGTAGACAGAGGGATGCAGGACTACATGGCCAGTCAACTAAAACCTCTGTGGCTGCTGGTGCAGGGGACCAAGCACAAGCTAGAGAGAATAGAGGACTAGCTGAGCATAAACAACATGTCCTTCGTTATGGAGTGATTTGCATAGGATTCCTCCTGTTGAGATGACTGCTTATTTTGAAAATGTTTCTGCTTGTATTGAGATGCTCCAACGGAGGTCAATCGAGGAATCGCATTCAATACAATGGGGTTTAGATTGATCAGGCAAAAATCTGCTGAGGTCTAATATATATGCTGAATATCCATTTATCTAACATGAAAATATCAATTATATCTGACTATGCTCACCACACTCAGGCGACTCTCGCAAAAAGGAGCCAAGCAGTTCTACCCCTTCTCCACCTACGAGGCCATGAAGGAGGCACTCGCCAAAAACCTCTACTCTATCGACCTCAACAATAAATTCCTCAGCAAAAAATTGCTGGCCATGTCACACTCTCCAGGAGTAGGAGCAGTCTGCTAAAGAATATAAAATGACCCCATCGAAGCAGAGACCCTCACCCTCAGAGCCAGGTCAGTGGCCATCATCACTGACGGCAGCTTCCTTGATGCCACATCTCCTGCTGGCGTGGGGCCAGCGATGGACTGGATCGTCGCCCAGATAAAATATCACAGTGGACTGAGCCCCTTTCCCTTTGTGATTGAGCCAGGAATGGACATGGAGTAGGTCCTTAAGGACTTCACTACCTCCTACGGCACAGTTCTTCTTCTTGACAATGTCGACATTCCCTCTGTACCGAAAGACCTGCTGGTGGTCAGGCATCAGGATGTTCTGAAGCTGACGGGAGGAGATGTCACTGACTGTGAAAAGACAGCTAACGTGCTTGGTTATCTGATCAGCAAAAAGTTGAAGGGCCTGCCCAGGAAGTTGGCTCTATAGGCGGGGCTAGACTTTGAGGGAGAGAACTTTTACAATTACAAGACCTACTCCCAAATCATGAAGGACGGCAGGGATATCTACACTCACGCCCTCGAGCTGCATGAGTACTTCCAGGGTAGCACAAGTGATATTCAGGCAAGATCCAGGTTGAGACCAACTTTCACGACATCAGGCAACTGAAACCACTCTTCACATAAGCCAACCTGAGAAAAATCAGTCAGGAGAAGAACCCCTACTCGAAGACAAGCAAACTAGCAGCTATCGTCACCAACGGAACAGCAATCCTCGGCTACGGAGACATCGGGCCAAGAGCAGGCCTGCCAGTCATGGAAGGAAAGTCCCTCCTCTTCAAACTGCTGGGAGACGTCGAAGTGGTGCCCCTCTGCATCTACTCCAAGGAAAACGTCGAAGAAGAGGTATCTTACATCTCCAAACTGTTGGGGAACTTCGAAGGCATCAACCTGGAGGACATCAAGGCACCCGAATGCTTTGCCATCGAGGAGGGTCTCAATAACCTACAGAAGCTACCAGTGTTCCACGACGACCAGCACGGAACAGCTATAGTGACTCTTGCCGGTCTCATCAACGCGGTCAAAGTGGTGGACAAGAACCTTCACAAATGCAAGATCCTTATCAACGGAGCAGGAGCAGCTGGTATCGCTATTGGCAAACTTCTGCTTCACTACGGAGTCAAGGACATCATAATGTGCGACTCAAAGGGAGCTATTTACAAGGGGAGAAAGGAGGGAATGAACGACTTCAAACAGCAAATCGCTGAGGTCACAAACGCCGAAAACAGAAAGGGAAAACTCAAGGACGTCATCGAGGGCTGCGACATCTTCATTGGTGTTTCCCAATAGAAGGCTCTCAGAGGGCACTGGGCCACAAAAATGGCAAAGAAGTCCATCATATTTGCTCTTGCCAACCCGATTCCTTAGATCCTTCCTGAAGATGCTAAGGCAGCTGGAGCATGGGTCTACGGAAGTGCCAGGAGCGACTTTGAGAACCAGATAAATGACTCTTTGGCTTTTCCTGGAATATTCAGGGCAATCACTCAGCACCGGATAAAGAAGATAACTGAGGAGATGAAGGTGGTGGCAGCAGAAGCCATAGCCGCCAGAATTGAGGGCCAGCCGACTCGTCAGTACATCATTCCTGAGAGTTTGGACAAGGACGTCGCTGTAAAGATTTCCAAGGAGTTGGGTAAGCTGGTGAACAAGACCAGAGGATAGCAGACCGTGTGATTTCCATTGACTGAGATATCACAATATGATCTCTTATAGGTTATGCACAACAGGATCTTAACCATTAGACTGATGCCTCAGATGACTGTGTCCTTTGACTAAATTAGCCAGATGAGTATACGGGTACTATCGATTAGCTAAGCTGACTATTAACAAACTATAATAAAAACAGCTGTGGATGGAAACAGGCAGCTCATAAAGGTCCATCCTCCTCAGCAGAGTACTCACCCTCAAGGCCTCACAAAGGATCAGAAGTAGCCTTCAGCTCATCAACCATAAGGAGAACCAACTCATCAGAAGCAGATGCTCCTCAGCCTCAAAAAAGTCAATGTCCTCCAAAATGCATAGAAGCGTCGACCTCACAGCAGTCACCCCCAAAGCCAAACTTCTGATGGAGATAGCTGACAAACTGAAGTCTCCCAAGGTTGATCTCCTTTCTTCTAGTAACATCCAGACGGCTATAAAATCAGCACAGGAAGGGTCAGTGAAGGAGAAGCAGCAGTCTAATGAGGAGTCCCCAAAGAAGAAGGAGAAGAAGGGAAGGCTGGAGATGCTGCTGAGGGACATAAAGAAGTGCAACCAGGTCAGTACCAAGGCAGTCTCCACAATCAGGAAAAATGTGCAGACAGACATCTGGACAAGCGCAGTGACACAACCTTCCAATAAAACATCTCTGAACCAAATAGATACAAGAAACAGGAGATATGAACAACCGAAGTAGGCACACTAGAGCAGTAGGCTATCAGGGATGTTCAGAGAGCTGGTGGGCATGAAGGAGGAGCTTCGGAGGGTGAAGGAAGAGAACAGGATGCTTGCTGCGATAGTTCAGAAAGATAAGGGGAGAGGGGAATGGAGTTAGAAGCCTTGTGTTATGTGTGGATGTACCTGCAATAGGAAAGGAGGAGGAATAAATCAGGAGGGAGGAATAAAGCAGGAGGCAACAGTAAGCAGGTCAATAGATGGTGATCAGGAGTGAATGTCTGATTTTTTGCAGTTTGATGAATGATATTAATAATCCTGTATTTGAACAATGGGAAACGAGCAGCCCCTTTGCAACAGATGCGAATAAATAACAACCATAGCTGCCCAATCACACTCTCTCCCTGCCCGGCAAATAGTCCCTCTCCCCCTCAAGCAACCAACAGCCAATATATTCCTCCAGCAGCATAGCCACTCCTCCACCCAAGACTCAAAATAAACGCGCCCACAAAAAATGCATCATTAGCATTCCGAAGATAGGCAACAGCAAGAAGGAGGTCCATCCGAGTACACTGGGAAGGGACAGGAACACTACAGCTCAGGATGGTTCTATTAGGGAGATTTCGTGAGAGGGCTCAGGCATGGAGTTGGGAGAATGACATGGCCCAACGGCAGCTACTACCATGGTAGGTTTTCCAAGGGAAAGGCCCACGGACCTGGACAGTTTACCACTCCCTCAGGAGTCCACTACATCGGACAGTTCCTCAATGACTAAATGGTCTTGGGAAAAAGAATCTCAGCCGACAAGCAACAGGTTTATGAGGGAGGCTTCAGTAAGCACATGTTCTAGGGTTACGGCAAGCTGACCTGCAAGGGATACTTTTTCTATGAGGGCTTCTTCAGGAACAACCTGATGGAGGGGCAGGGGTGGATCAAGTACGAGGACGGCAGTTGCTTCACAGGAATGTTCAAGGAGGGTAAGAAGCACGGGCAGGGAGTGTGGCACAGCAAGGGAGAAAGGTATGAGGGTCAGTGGATGGAGGGCTAAAGGCATGGAGAGGGTATCTATGTTGACTAGGAGGGCCAGAGATTTAGGCTGAAGTACGATAGAGGAGAATAGGTGCCTTTAGTTTGAGTCCCAGACTCTACTTGCTTGATACTGTTCATTTTGGATCATTGAGATCACATTAAGGATCATGATGGTGTAGATGATTGCTGGATGGCATAAGATGAGGCTTATAATTATGAAGGTGCTGATGAGGAAGGGTATCTTTGTATCCTTGAGTCAAGGCTGCCAACAGGTAGCAGATGGAAGGAGAGAAGAAGGCATCATCGAAGGTGCCACTCGTGAAAAAGTAGGCATTCTTTTAAGTTGAGCCATTCTGAGTAGAAGAAGAGGATGGCCTTCAAAGGAAGTATTTTATCTGTGCTTGACAGGTTCTATTGAATGGCAACTTTCCTTGATAGCCTATATGCTTATTGTTTGTAAGTGACAAACTGTTGTGGACGCTCCATCTACACCCACGACCAGAGCCTTTAAACTTCCTCCTGGCACTTAGGCGTATCCATGAGTTTCCCTATGAACTGCCAGCACTATCTCATTGAAGGATTGTGTGGTGAGTCAGGTAGTCTAAAAAGATAGCATAGGAGGTAGTTTAAATGCGGGCTGGGTTTGAGATGTTTATAAACAATAACAGAGATGAACATCAGACCCACCTTCCAGCACGAGGCACCAGGAAAGAAGCAGCACCCCGAAATATACAACAAGAACCCTGCTCAAGAGCAGTTCTAGCAGAACATGAAGACCCTGAAGGACCACCCAAAGGAGCACATACAGCATGAGAAGCACCAGAAGTAGGTGGAGGGAGGTCAGAAGGAAGTCCGAGAGGGCTAACAGGCCCAGTGAATTGATAGGCCCTGATAGAGCATATCCTATTGAATAAAACTCCTATTGATATGCAATACAGTCAATGCAATCAGTACTACAGCAACCAGACATATAAAAAATAAAAACTGTTCATCTATTATATATATCTTGACGAGAGCCCATGACCGAAGAGAAGTGCAGTTGCCGTCTCGACCATTTGTTTCAATTCCATAAAAAATCATATATTTCAATTCTCAATCAATTGCTGCCATTCCGTAACCTTTCTTGGCATCTCCATACACCAAAAGCAGTAGTACGTTCTCCGAACACTCAGGATAGCAGTTATAGGGCTTTCGAACAGTTTCGATAATTATCGGGCGGGCACTCTTTTTCTGTTCGATGCCATAAACGCAAGTTGATTTTCTGTTGCCAATATATAAATTAAGGACATGCAGACTTCAACTTACCCTATAACTAAGCACTTCCCAGGCTTCCCTTAGTCTCCAAACACACAGGACAGTAGTCCCCTACCCTTCAACAGCGGAGGATCCTACTGTATCCCCCTCCAAGGAATCAGTCACTACTACCAGCAGATGAAAATTCAAGTCAACAAGTCAAAAATCTATCAATCTCAAACTGTCCCCTAAGTGGCTGATATGAAGAGAGCCATTGAGGAAAGGGCTGACTTGCTCAACATTCTCACCAGGTCGATGAAGGTCATTCCGGAAGGGGGAGTCTTACATGGGTGCACTCTCGAGGATCTATTCCTGATGATTGGATTCATCTGCTCAGAGCCTCCCAAATACGAAAATACAAGCTTTGTTGGGATCCCATTCGCTGGACTATTTTCTGACCTCATGAACAGCCATTAAGGACAATAGTTTTTCTCTTCTCCCCTCGTCAACTAACACCTTAGAAAGGTCTTCAATGCCTACAAAAGAATGCTTTAGTCCCCACTCTCTCTGAAATACGTCATTGCTGATTCCCCTCACGGCTGGCTCTCCCCAGAAGCTTCAATAAATACTGACTGGAGCGAGTACTATGTTGACAGGAAAGACCCTCATTGGGGCTTCAAAAGCTTTAATGACTTCTTCACTCGCTCGATTAGACCTTAGTGCAGGCCTATTGATAGCAGAGCAAATAGCATTGTGCACAGCTCAGACTCAAGCCCACTCTATTTTTCCTCTGAAGCTTACGGGAAAAACCCAAGCTTTAACGTTCAGTCCAAGAGCCACTTTTGGTTGAAGGACAACGAGTACTCTCTTTATGATATGTTGGGAGCAGAGGAGAAGGGTCTAAAGGACATGGTGAACGAGCACTTTGTGGGAGGAACAGTATACCAGGCCATTCTCTGTCCATGGTACTATCACAGATGGCACGCCCCTGTTTCAGGTACCATCATTAAGTCGTACAGGTTGGGAGGACAATACTTTATGTTGAACCCTTCCTTTGGGCTTGGAGGCAAACATGAGAGCATTGATAATTATGTGAGGTCTCTTCCGATGTTGTCGATGGTGTCAGTCAGGCAGGTGATCGTCATCCGACTTGATGACGGCTCTGGTAGGCTGGTGGCTTTGGTGGAGATAGGAATGACGGAGGTGTCTTCTTGTGTGCCGACAGTGGTGGAGGGTCAGGAGGTGAGGAAAGGAGACCAGCTAGGATACTTTCAATACGGGGGCTCGTCCTATGCTCTTGTATTTGACAAGGGGCTATAGCTGTAGTTCAATCCTGATATTTTTATTCCCAACGAGAGAGGCATGGTGGACCTTCAGCCGGTGAACTCCCACCTGGCCACTTTCAAATGATATCGATCAAAAATTTTATATATTGAAGTATAAAAGTTAATTATAAGCCTCAAGATGGAGTGTATTGATCATGGGTACAAATCAGGATTATGAGCTATGGATGGTATTGTTCATTCCGTAGGGGCCTTGTTGTTACCTCTCAACACCCTCTCCCCGGTAATGCTGTCCTCCGTACGCATAAACAGGCTGCCTATCAACAACTACTCTGTTCTGTTCCTCAATTACTACCCTGTTCTGCTAATAGGGCCTATTCTGATGTTCATGGGGTCTGTTGCTGTCCGTGAATATGACGTTGTCTCCAGAGGGAGGTACATAGGGCTGGTTGATGGCGGCCATTGCTTCTCGAAGTACCCTGCTCTTGTGCATGCTGGCGAGTACAATCATGGAAACTAGGCAGCCGAGGGAAAAGCAACCGCAAATCCACATTCCTACATACAGTCCGTCTCCGCAGTACTCGTACCCACTTCCCTTCCTGTTGCAGGATCGATAGTAAGACCCACATGAGTAGTATTCTGTTCCAGAAGAGTAAGAGTTGCAGCAATACAGCTATCCACCCTCTACGCAGGTGAAGACGTGGTTGTAGTCATTATAGAGGCAGTAGTCCTGTCCTACGCAGACCTCTGTGGATGCATTAACTACAATGTTGAGGATGCCCCCGATTATAGTAGATGCGATGCCCAGCATAAAGACCACTCTGAAGGTCCTGTTCTTGATAAGAGTCCTGTTCGGAAGGGTCAGCATTCGGCAGTCAGATTTAATTATTAAACTTGCTCAACATCAGACTTTAATAAAAGGCACTTAATACAATCAACATTTAACTTCCTCACTTGAACACTGACAATCCTCTTGTTTTTGTTTGGCCTGAAGACCCCAATCGCATATACCATTAGTCAATAATATATTATGACATCCACCCTTCTGCTCCCCTCTCTATAAAAATCTTAAACTCTACCGCAAAGACCCTCCTATCTCAAGATCAGCTCCTCCCTCCATCAGCTGGCCCCCATTTAGCTCCAAAAGTAGGCAAAAGTTGCAGCATTCCACCATAAATATCTCTACATCGACTTCCAGTCAGCAGGTACGCCCTATGGTATCAAGATAGTCTTCTCCAGCTCGAATAGCAGCCTTAAAGTCCTCACTAGTCAGAAGACTAGGTGTAACAACTTGGCGATAGATGCATCCGAGGGATGAAGAAGCTGGAAAAGATATGTCTGCCCTCCTTCAGAATGCATCGGTTTCTGAAGGAGGAAAAGAGACTTCTGGAGAAAAGGGAAAAGGTCAACTCCCTGAGAGGAGAGTCCCTATCCTTCAGATAAAGTACCATCAACTTCAATAAAGTCCAGGAAAAGGTCAGTCCATAGGTAAGTCTCCTTCAACTCAGAAACTATAAGAGTTCCTTGAAAATAAGTACCTTGAGCAGAAATGGAGGAGCATTCAGCAAAGAGAAAAAGAGTTGTTGTCCAAGAAGGTCAGTCCCCAAGGTGATGGTCGGCAGTCAAGCCTGGAGTCTTTTTTGTCGAGGCTGAAGAGTTCTCCAAGAAGAGAACCCAGTAGTAGCATAAAGCTCAAGAAGCTGAGCAAACTTAATAAACTTCTCAATAGTTGATCCTTACTCTATTATAGCGGTAGACTGCTTAGTTAATCACCTATCAAAGATGGTCGGACTTCCTGAGATCAAGACATCCTTCGATAGACCTATATTAGAGCCAGCACATTCTTTGTCTTCTTATGCGGACATGGAGTGTAATTTATAATTATTTTATGCCGAAGTAAGAAAAACGACCCCGCAACAGGAAGATCAAGCACAACAGGGACAAGCAGTACACTCCCCTCACCAAAGAACAAATCGAAAGGGCCGAAAAAATAGCCAGGGGAGAAAAGGTCGAAGAGGAAGAAGCACCCTAGATAGAAAAACAAGAAGCCATCGACCCAAAGTATCAGCATAGACCCCTGCAACAACTGAGAACCTTCGCCCTCCCCTAAGACAGTGATGAATAATACCCTGATCGTCTCTGACTTTACCTTGACCACTCTGTTTTCTTGACCCTTTATGTAATTTAGAAAATCAAGATTCTCTCAGATGTTTGCACGTTTTTGATGATATCATTGTGATAAACACTTGCCGGCAAATTATGAGTATAATTTTAATGACTGAACACACCCTGCTCGATCTCAATCGCCTCCTCACCAAAATACGCTCAGGCGCCCCCCTTGACCACCCCGACATGGCGGCATTCCAGTTCGCGGCTCGACTACTGAATTCTCCCAACGCTCCCAGCAACTAGATGGTTAACATTGCCAACTAATGCTGGATGGCCCTTCAGCTCCTCAACCCAAACCAGTACTGGAACTGCATAGGAACCCTCACAAGCTCCGAAGAGCTAGCAGCCAAGACTCTGGGACTGAACTCGATGGCCAAACGAATAGCAGTTGAGGGTGCATAGTTGGCAAATTAAGTCAAAATATAGATCCTTAATTTTTTGGTCAATCTTCAAGAGGAAATATGTCTGAGGCAAGAGCTCTTCGAGTCCCCCCTTAGGTATGCCACATCTGAAGCTTTGGTTGCTTTCTTAAGGGTCGAATGGGATTCTTTCTTCCTGGACTATGTCTAAAGCGTCAGAAGCAATTTGGATAAAAAAACACCGGCTCAACTCATCTTCACCCTCGACATCTTTTCCAGAATAGTCAGAGAGGGATACGACAGCTATTATGATGGAATGCAGCTCACTCATGAAAGGAGGGCCTTCAGGAGCAAGGTGGAGGCTGTCTTGAGACTCATTATTCAGGTGGTAATCCACACTCTCACACATGCCGACAGTCTTCCTCATCTCGTTGTTGACAGGGGGCTCAAGTTTCTCAGAAATGCCATTGCTGTAGTACCAGCCTTTGAGCTGTTCAACATAAACTTGGTTGATTGCCTTATGAAGTTACTGGACAGTCAGGACCACGAAGAGGAGGCCTTCGTGTGCATCCGAGAGATCTTTTCATTCAAATAAAACAAAGCAGCCATGGACTACCACAGCAAAATAGCGTCAAGACTGTTCAAAATACTGGAAGAGTTGCTAGCCAAACACCAGGAGGAGCAGGAGGCTCAAAGAATAGTAAAACATGCTGATAAGCAGAGTCAATCCACAAGGACCTCCATGTGCCCTTCTTCCCTCCATAGGCATACATCTCCCTCCGAGTTGGTGCAACTCCTGCATCTCTTCCTTTCAAGGTATGCGCCTCACATGCAAGAAAGCCAATAAAACAACACCTATGACATCGAGTCAGACTCAAGTCGTAAATTACTTTATGACGAGTAGCTATACGGAATGCTTTCCTCCAAGTTCCACTACTTCCTGAAATTCCTTGAAGACTTTGGTAGCTCTATGGCATTCAACTTGATATAAAGACTGGAAAGCACTAGCGTGACAGAGGAGTGTGTGCTGAGCAGCCTGGACCTGATGCTGACCCTTGCAATCAAACTTAAGATGCCCCTTCACCCAGTCAAGGATACTCTCAGAATGCTCATCATTAAATTCACCCCTCTTGATCCAGCTATAAGAAGAACGTACACTGCCCAAGGCCTGATCATTGACCTCGATCGAAAGTACAATGACTCAGAGGTCAAAATATATACCGAGGAATTGATGTAACCCTTTAGGAAAATTATCAAAACAGTCCTGAGTCATCGTTTTCTGAGGCAAATATATATGGAAGTCTTGCAGGAGCTTTGGAGGAAAATAGGAGATATGTCACTTTCGGGGGAAATTGGGACCATCAATGTTGTGAACAGGTTCAGTTGGGCAATGGTAATCACATTCAACGAAAATTTAGTAAAGCCTCCTCAATAGCTAAGAGTTGGCAAGCTCTCGGGAGAAATGGTCCAGCTAATCAGGAGCATCACACATGACCACATCAGGAGATGTCTTGGAATCAACCTGAGATACCTCCACTGTATCGGGAGCCCATCATTTTCACGCCTCATCATGCAGGACGAAGCTTCCCACAGCGACCTTGTTTGGGAGCTGCACATGGCTGTTATAGCCAAATTATGCCTATCAAAAGATTTTTCGATCTAAAAAACTGGAATATCTCAAGAGGAGTACGTATCCCCTCAAACATTTTCTCTGGTCGTTGAGAATATCAAAGACTTGTAAAAAAAATAATGCTACCATCAAGATTTTATAAAAATATACCCAGCAATTCTCAGGATGGGAGCAGAAGTGCTTAAAGACATCAGCACGGTAAATTACAAAAAAGATGTTCAAAAGAATATCAAGGGCCTCATTGAAGAGCTTATATACAAGCCATTAGATGCAGTCATAGTTTCCGGACTCCAGCATCAATCTAACTTGGCGGCTGCCATGAAAGACATCAACAAGCATCTCTCAATTCTGGAAAAATTTTCTCAAGAACTTTTGGCCATGTCTGTCCGGGGAAGCACCAGGGAAGAAGTCACATGCTATGGCCTTGTCAAATATCACAACAAGACAGCCATTCCTCGATTCATGCCAAGCCTTGAAACCATCTTCAGCATACTCTCCTAGCAACTTTCTACCTCAGACTTTGAGAACTACGAAATCAGGTAGACCCTTCAGTTTAGAGAAAGGGTTCATCAGTATCTCTTGACAAATATAAGCTTGTTTTAAATTGTATAAAAAAATTAACTTGGATAGAGCAAAGAGCTGTCAAAACATCCTCAAACCATAGAAGTATTCAAAAGAGGAATCGAAGCTCTAACCAAAGATTTTTTCAACCAACAGTTTCATAAATGCCATCTATTCTTGGATCTCATCTTCCAGTGGTTCAGAACTGTCAACAACTTGGCTCCTCTCGAACTGCCAAAGACCCTTCATACAAATTTGTCTGCCATCATCAAGGCAATGCAATTTTATGACTCACTACCGGAGCAAGTGTTCATCAGTTATCTCCATTTTTGGCTAAATATTGTTGAATAGTTCCTTGGAGAGTTGACAGCAGACGAGGTCGAAAGCCTTATCAGTCTTTTTAGGAAAATGGAGCTTAAATCAAGTCAAATGAGCGAAAAGTGTACAGAAATCATTGAAAACATTTTTAAGAAAGCTCATCAGTGCAATGAGAAAACAAGAAGTCCACCTATTTTTTGGAGTTATGCATTTGATTTTGTCTTGACAAACTTTGAGCACCTGATTAACATTCCGATCAAAAACGAGGAAATGTTTATCAAGCTTAGTCATCTATTGCTTTTTCAGATATCTGTTGTTGAGACTCATTCCTGGCAGATATCCCCATACCATTCAAGCCTCGAAAACGTTGACGTTCTTTTTTCCTGGCTTCAAAAGAACATTCAGGGGCAACTAGCCGAAAGACTTAATAAAGATTTCACAGCGGAACATGACAAATATCTTCTCAGCATTTTTGAAGAAAAGAGATCGGATGCCTTTGTTGAAAAAGCAACAAACTACAAAGTTCATCTCCTTCGATGGCTGAAAACGCATCGGCGATAAGATTTATGATCGATTTTCAGATTGTTTACATCATTATTAATTATCAATCAAATAATAAAATAAAACATCCACTTCGATTCTTTTCAATTTGAAACGTAAGGGG
>Ga0100378_1001892_pt1 | contig 21315 bp, 26 predicted proteins | sample CryGeymeta201502_FD_81535 | JGI IMG/M metagenome (GOLD analysis project Ga0100378, IMG submission 81535) | Groundwater microbial communities from Crystal Geyser aquifers in Utah, USA - Crystal Geyser metaG 2015-02 | ecosystem: Environmental > Aquatic > Deep subsurface > Groundwater | place: USA... | reverse complement strand
GGAGTTGTTGTGGCTCTGCCTAAATTGAATTAGGCTAATAAATTACTCAGACAAAAGGGTCTCACTATCGACCTGCCCAAGTACATCATCTCCTATGCAGTTTCCCCAGAATAGTCGAACTCAACGAAAAGGAGAAAATGATTCTGCTCAGATAAACTGAGGTCGAAAAGCAAATATAGGAAACCTTGAAAGATGCCCTTTAATATAGAGTGTAGAGCATCGAAAGAGAGCTCAACTATAAAAATTTCGACACCCAGCAAATTCTGAACTGGTTCACCAAAACCACCAATCATCAAGCTGCAAACTACGTCCATTTTCCTGGAAGTTTCTAGACAATTGGGCACATCGCTCACTACAATTTGACAGAGGAACAGTAAAAATGGAAAGTTGTCATTGGATAGATCACTCTATTGAAATGTCCCAACATCAAAACCGTTGTAAATAAGACAGAAAAATTGCATAATGTATACAGAACGCCTACTTTGGAACATATGGCTGGTGAAGCCAATTACGAAGCTTCTCTAAAAGAAAGAGGAGTGGAGTTCAAGATCAATTTTGAGAAAGTATATTGGTGCTCTAGACTGCAACAGGAAAGAGATAGACTGTTAGAAATTATGAGACCTGGTGAAGTGCTGGCTGACTTGTTTTGCGGTGTGGGACCTCTGGCAGTCAGAGCAGCCAAAAAAAATTTGTATGTTATCGCCAACGACCTCAATCCTTTCTGCCATGAGTACCTCGTCAAAAATAGCGCGATCAATAAGGTCGATGCCAAACTAATTTGCTGGAATATGTGTGCTCGTGAAGCTATGCGTAAAATTTACTTCGAAAGCGATAGCCTACCAATCTAATTCAGATTCCCTGACCATATCTACATGAACTTGCCAGTAGACGCCATCGAATTTTTGGATGTTCTTGTAGATTATGATAAGAAACTAAAGACTAAGAAAATGCCAATGGTTCATGTCAACTGCTTTGTAGTGGCTGATTCCGACGAAAAAAGCAAGGAGTTGCTGTCAGTGAGAATCCAGAAAGTTCTGCCCATGTTCAAGCCCTAACTAATCACCAAAATGCACCATATAAAAAATGTGACAGTGATCATGCGCATGTACTGTGTCAGTTTTATCCTTCCCATATCCGAACCGAAAGAAGAGAAAAAGATCCAATAAGAGGCCGAATAATTTACCGAAACCATTCAAGGCGTCAAGAAGCAAAAAGTATGATGATTTCATTTTACTCTGCTCTAGATAAATATGCTATATGCCAAATATGGCTTTATTCAATAAATATCACAGGTGCACTTCTTACGAAAATCCTCCTCAGGAAGAGGGAAATCGGTTGCCGCTGTTAGGATGCTTTAACGATGGTCCATTGACATATCCAAGTCATCTTATCTGTTTTCAAGCATCATGTCTTCGGATTAGTTGTTGGAAACGGTGCCAAAACTTTCGCCTTGCTGCTTTTTTAGACCTTTGTATTTCCGTCTGAGATCCTTGCTGATGTTTTTGCCAAATTAGACCTTTTTTGATAGCTAGGCGTTCCTGATCTTTAAGATCTTGTTTTACTCCTGCAACTTCTCAATTGCTTCTCCTTTGGAGACCAGTTCAGAAGGTTCTTCTCCATTCACTAAGTACTTTTGCCTCTCTTGGATCACCAATGCTTCTATATTTTCCTGCTCTTGGATCAACCTCGCTAAAGTCTGCTCCAATATTTCGGTTTGGTTGTAGTGCGTAATGCCGTCCATCGCTCTCAGATACTCCTGATCACATTTTTCACAGAAGTGTGCCTTACTCTCATCTTTTAGCTCTCTTTATCTAACCAGACATCTTCTACAGGTAGAATTCCCACATATTTTGCACCAAAATTTGCTCCCATTCAGTTCCTCATAGCAACTCGAGCATAAGTTAGATGATTATTCTTCTCTTTTTTTGACCTTGCAGTTGAGAACCTTCAGCATTTATTATGGTCTGTTGGGTCTTTCTTTCTCGTATTCCTCTTTCTGGGACAGCAACATATTGAACTCTTATTCTGAATGAGGCATTTCTTAAATGTTCATTATCCTCTTGCTGATATCCTTTTAGATGTAGGCCTTGAGACTCCATTAATTTTTGTTCATATCGCTATATAATAAGTCACATTTAATCATACCAAAGCCTCGTACCCGTGATAGATTTGTGATCGCAACATCCACAAACTGACTATTGACGAGCCTATCAGAGCGAGGGCTTCAAGGATTGCTCTGAACCATAGACTGCTCATGTGTGATTAGAGATGGCCCGTGTGTTTACTGCCAATTTCAGTGATGCGCTACATTTATCTTTATTGCTGGACTAACAATTTGCTCACCCTTTCGAAACTTCTGGCTACCCTCGCAATCTATGTGATGTTATCTGCCTCTTTATCCTATTTTTTATCTTTGTTGAGGAACTCATAAGAGAAATAGACCTCCAGAGGTGCTTCTGTGCTTTTGAACAAAAACCTGATCTTCTGATCTTTAACATTGTAGGCATGTTTGAATACACCCAATCTTTGTTGTTTGTACTCTCGAACTACAGAGTTGCCTTCCATGAGGATCAAACTCACATAATTGCCTGTTTAGTATTACTAGTCATCGAAGTCCAGTTAGCAGTGGAACATGCCTCTGATTGATTCGACTGTCGGTTGAGGCCATAGCATAAACAGTTACTCTGAGTGCGGTTTCATCTTGAAAGTGAAAGTTTCATCGGGTAGAAACGCTCCTAAATTCTACGAAAATTATAGCAAATCCTGCTCTTCTTCACCTTCATCATCAGCAAACTCCTCGACATTGTCGGGCATTCCATGATTGGCGTGATCTGGTATATTCTGAGTGGAGTCGAAATCCCCACCGAAGTTGGCTTTCTGAGCACCACCCAGCCATAGCAGCAACAGAAGTAGCCCAACTACGAACGTTTTATGCTACACTTGGATCATTATTATAATCAACACAAATTTTGATCGATCAAAAATCAATATGACTGTGATTCCCATCGCAGTAAGGCAATGACTATTTATCCGCATTTTTGCACAAACAAATAAGCGAGTACGCCTGATACTTGGCTACGAAAGGTAGAGGTTTAAATGGAGTACCGATGTGAGAACCGTCACAGAAAGGCTGATTATTTGATAGACCGCATGTGCAGTATAAATATTCCTTGCCTCCCTCTAGCTTCATGCTGGATAGTAGACAGGATACGTTGTGGGGCATCTCTTATAGACAAAAGGCTTTGTCATTTATGCCTTTTCCTCAGGTGTTTAAGGCTTTTTCCTGCTACTCATTTAGAATAGATTATGTGGGGACGGGTTAATTAGAATGTATTTACTAATGTCCAAGAAAACAGAAATGGGTCGCTCTCTTCACAAAAAATACAAATAGCATATTTTTAAGGTTGTCACTGTCGTCTGTCCCAACTGCCTGCATCGATTCAAATACTACAGCTCAGAAGATGAAGAAAAACAACTGACACCCACAAAAGATAGGCCAGTAGCTGGCTCTATTGTCAAACCATTAGATAGTTATTCTATTGGAGGATCGCCTGCAAAAGTACAGGATTCGAGGACATTTAATGAACTTATTGAGGAGATCAATCGGAATAAAATACCAAGGTTGGAAAAATTGAGTCTTTTGAATAAAATATCATTGCTGAAGGGAGAGAAAGAATAAAAATAGTAAAAGGAAGATGAAATAATTTTTGATATTAAAGTCCATTCACCAAAATAGCATCAAATCAAAGACAGTACAATAAGGTCAACTCCGAGGTAGTAATAAAAGCTAATAAAGAAACAAAATAGTAGTCATTACCCTCCCGGTCTGATATAATTCCACTTCTTTCTTCCTCTCCTTTCCTAGTGGCTCGAGCACTCTCAACTATAGCTACCATCCTACCTCAAACAAATGCTTTCTGACCTCATTACCTGATGGCAATAAGATTATATATATCACTTTATCACTCCACCTCCATGGCCTACTATTTTTTTAGAGTTTTTTGGACTGAAATCATGGCGTCTCTGAATTAGCTGTAATCTATTGCTCCATCTTGATTTTTGTCGTTTTATAGCATGAGAGCGTCAACAAGCTCTTAATTGCAATTGAAATCTTTGCTGTATGACTTGAGTATGGTCTTGAACTCCTCTCTTTGTATTTTGCCGTCTCTATTCAAATCAAATGAATTGAAAGCAAATTGGAGGTAATTTTCATTCGACATGATAGCTTCATCGATGCACATGGCTAAGAACTCGTTGTAGTTGATCTTCCCATTGCGATCAGTGTCAATCGACAATACTAATTTTGAGAGGTCGCTTAAAGCAACAGATTATCCTTGTTTTTTGCTGAGAAATTCATGCAATTCATTGATTGTGATGTACCCATCATCATCGTGATCGATGTTTTAGAATAGATCTCGCATGGTCTCGATCTACATTTCTGAGAGTTGGGAGGCAATATAGGTAGCTACTATTTTTTTGAGCTTGGCAAATTTGGTAAATTACATAAGTTGGTTGAAATCCAGGTAGAGGAGGATCTCCTCTGTTCTTTTTTGCTAGCCAAGCCAAGGATGAGATAGAATTTGCTCTAAAGATATTCTTTAGCCTTCGGGTTTGAAAATTTGGCTGAGGAGATTCTTGAGTTCAGGTGTCAGAAATTCGCATTATTTGGCTACATTGATAGAAGGGTTACTTTTGAGGGAGTAGTTGAATTTCGATATGTTTTACATGATTTGCTGGTCATTTTTGCCATCGAAAGGTGGCGTGCCTGTTACGAGCATGTACAAAATGACTCCCAAAGACCATATATCACATTTTTATGAGTAATGCTCACTCAATATTTATGGGGATATGTAGTATGGCGTTCCGATAATTTTGCCTTTCTATGCTCTCAGCACCTAACTTTTCATGTCTTGCTTCCATTGAAAACTGAGCCCGAAATCTATGAGCATCAACTCCCATGATTCTTTGTTGACCATCATAAAATTTTATAATTTTAGGTCACGATGTGCCACTTTCTTGGCATGCATATATCGAACTGTATTCACCATCTGTCTAAAAATAGAACGAGCCTTGCCCTCCGTGAATATTTTCTGCTCACACAGCCTTTCATACAACTCTCCGCCTTCACAGTAACTTAATAGTGTTAGTCATTACTCTAAAACCAAGAAGAGACTGCTTTCGTCTTCAAAAGTTTCATAGATCTTGATGATGTGCGGATGGTCGAGACAGGCTGCTATTTTCAGTTAGTTGATGAGTATGGTCGGATCCTTGACTTTTCTCTTGGAGATACGTTTGATGACCCTCAACCGATTGGGAAACACCCTTTGCTTGGCCATATAGACCACCCCGTATGCTCCTCTACCCAATTCCTACATAGTATTCTTTTTTACTCTGATGAACTCAAAGTGATCCTTGATCTGATCTTTGTGATTATTAATGAAGAACTCCTTCTTGAGGAGGTACGATTTCATCATTATTTATTATACTAATATACTGATATTGGCAACTAGGGTCATTACTGATTGAGCTGATCTTATAGTTTGTCATAGAGCAAATGATTGTAGGGATAATATGATGATTGTAGGGATGGAATCAAATCAACAGCTCGTGATTGAGACCTTACTCGTGCCAAATGCCGCCTCTTTCGAATAACAGCAATTAGTTGCTGCCTTTGATCTTGAAAACGACCTAAGTGTTGACGAGACCTCTCACACCTCTTTCGCTAATATCGTTCTAGCCAACTAACTGACTCATGGTGGTGTGCTCAAGATCGCTGATTTTGACCTTTCTTGTCACGATGCTGCCCCAGATATTTATTTTTTGGTAGGCGATTTCTTCAGTCTGAGGAAGCAATTCAGCCTTGATACAAACATCCTGAGCAAATTTCCAGATGAAAGACTACAAAATATATAATGAAGTACGTAGTAGCCGTAGAGTCCCAGCCCATAAAAAAGCGCAGTGATGGTAGGATAAGGTGAGACTGCCAGAATCAGCAGAGGACTCACAAAAACTAAAGTTTTTTGAGTCGTCATGATATTTCTCATATTGTCAATGCTATCGAATATGGGCACTGCGTTGGGGTATATTTTGGGAAGGTGAAGACTATCGCTAGCTATGGCTGATTTCGGGTGTTCGGCCAATCGTCCAATATACCTGGCGACCGAATTGCTGACTATAGTCTGAATTACTTGAAATACGAAAAGACATTGTAGGCAGATGTTCTTTTGTACTCCGTTGAGTGAAAGGGTGAGATGGATTTTTCGACCTCACTTAATTATTCGATTCCATGGTTGCCTGTCAGTTCTATGACTCCATCAGGGTTATGTTTGGAGACAGGAGCCCCAGTGGATGAACTGAGTGTTTTTGGAGACCCAAATGCATATAATTGCCGAGCATACAATCCTCGTTGGATGAGATGTTTCACCAGCATTATTTTAATAATCATACACCAAACAATATATCATCCTTTCATCAAATAATCTAACTCTTGGCAAAGAATAAAGAAAGTGAGAAATGTACAGATGTTATATTTATGTAAAGCACCACATTTCTCCTGATAGATTATGATATAGAAAAGTTAAATATTCTTCCATATGGGCAACTGCATCACCAATCACAATGGACAAATCGCTAAACCAACCAAATTCTCTAAATTCCAACGGCAACCTGTAGTCGTAGCCAAACCTGAAGCAATCCCCTAACCCTACCCATCCATCTAGGACGTTTTAACAGGTCGTGGTCGTGGTCGTCGAGGCAAATAAAACATCAGGTGATTCTTTACTTCATATCAATATGTTTTATCACAATGCAGGTGGTATTGGGGCGGGGGAAAAAAGAAGCTAGTTAGTTTAATTATGAGTCACTATGGTATCGAATAATAAGATCAACTGAAGGCAAATAGGAAGATAATCATTTGGATTAGTCATTTTTGAGAATAGGAAACTCATATCGGCACACATCCCAAAGTGCTGAAAGAAGTAGTGTAGCCTGGAGAGCATTACTGACAAATTGCCACGAACCATCGGTCAAACATGATCTCCTGGGTTTGACAGTGTGGCATCATTCCGTAAAATTAAGTCGCAGCCTACAATAACAACAACATTTACCACCAGATAATTCATAGCAAGTGAGCCAGCAAACAAGACAAAGGACAGGAACAACAGAAACCCAATCACTACACAGAGAACATAGTGTCTTTCCCAATCGGGCATCATGTTGCTACTTTTCTATACATGGTAGTAATATAGCGGAGGAGCTTTTTGTTCAGGTGTCGTCGGCTCGAGGTTTTGACTGGTCTGATCATAACTGCTCTGCGATGACTTCTTTTCGACCTATACTTCCATTTCTAATTAATATTTATCAATATCATCCATTTATCCTTTTGAATAAGTACAGTCAGAATCTATCTATCATCAATCATAGTGTACTAAAATGAGCTAGAAAGGAAGATCATAACTGTATCGGAAGTAAATTTTTGCGAATAGTTTGATAGAATGTAGAAAGGAGGGAATCGCCAAGAAGTTGGTTCCGACGGGTTTCGGTGCTGTTGAACTATTAAATAACGTCGAAAAGGGCATATTCATGGTTGAGGGAAGGAATCAGACAGCAAATGAGAATCAGCCTTTCCTCAGGAGATAGCTTGTAGTATTATGAGTCTTGGATAGCACCCATAATGATACCGTTCATCTTATCGCAGTCCCACTCCTGTAACTTCCCGACAATTTACTCCAGTTCAACACGATCACTCTCATATTATTATTTTCCTTCCTCGAAATATTTGAGCATTAACAGCCTTAAGGCTACTCTTAGCTCCTTCTCAGCATCTTTTTACTAAAGAACACTCTCTAATTTATACAATAGGGTGACGATATTACTAATGTAGGACTTACGGGGCAAGTACAACGGTTATAAAGGTGAAGTGATGTGCCACAGACCGAAGAGATGCTCCCAGTTGGATGTTTTGGGACTGTTGAAAGATGCGAATTTTGTCGGATATTGCTAATCTTTCTCCAAAATGATGCTGATGCCATGCTTGAACTCTTCGAAATCTTTTATAGATCTTTCTTAAAATGATAAATTGCTGTTGTTTGTTGCAAAATCCATCAACTTGACCTTCCCATCAAATGTGATCCCAATGTTGTGAAGCGTCAAATTGCCATGTGAAACCCGCATATTGTAAAAGAATGCATAAACTCTGAGAAATTTCTCAATGTATTCGTCCATATGCTTGCTGTTACTTTTGAAAGCTGATTGTTCTGAATTGAATGTTTTGGGAAAATACTCCAAAGGTAAATAATGATTCGATGAGCTATGAACAGGAGCATATACGGTTCTAGCAAAACCCGATAAATCTGAATAGTGATCCTGCAATTCCAAAAATAAGGAGTTGTTGGGAGTAAGTGGCAGTTCGACTATTCTAAACATGATGACCTTGTTTTGGTTGTGTTGATAACCGCTTCGCATTTAGCCGTGAATGTTCCTGCCATAGAACTATGAAGGACAGTAACTGATGACATAATCTTTGATTTTTTTCTGGTAGTTAGGGATAACCTCACTTTTCATTGTATATAAAGTATCAGAGCTATTATTTGAAATGGAGTTTGCTTGGAATTAACTGGAACCTTTAGTAGAAAAGCAAGATGCATACGATCCTGATATTTAAGGTACAAATGAAGATATGTAGAAATTGAACAGTATGCCTAATATTTAGGACTGACTCTACCGGAAGATAACCGGTATTTGTCCCTTGTTAGGGAAGGCTTAATGGCCCCTCTGCCACCTTTCTGGTAGGCTTGCTAAGCTCCAACTGGATAACTACTATACAGAAACAGAAGAACGAGGCAAATTATGGAGGACAACCCACTTGACTAGATTTATCGTCAAAAAATACAGTAAATCAAAAAAATATAAGGAAACTATGGAGTTCATTGGCCGATCAACTAGGAAAGTGCACTCAAGGAAAGTAGTGGAGTCATGAGGCAAAGCAAAAACTACAGGTCTGATCTGAAACTGAGCAAAAGCGGTAAAAACGAATCTGGACATCGGCCTTCCATTATCGAACGTCATATCACAGAAGAAAGCCAATACTCCGAACTTGGGTCAGCCAGAGATTCGAAGGTCAAATTATAAAAAGAGGTACCAGAATGGCAGAAGAAGCACAATATTCAGGTGTAAAAACTCAAGTCAAACATTCTTAATTTCTTCCCTGAGCAATCTCAACTTCTTCGACCTCTTGAAAACTACAACATTTCGCCTCAAAATATCGACCCAGGCAAACTCCGAAACCTACTTGAGTTGAGGTAGGCAGTCGAAAGGCGAAAAATATAATTATAGAGATTACGAGAGTAGAGACTACAACTGGAAGGTTTGTGCGATACTTGAGTCTATTAAAGAGGGAATGATAATATATACATCTTAGAATAAACTCTTCTACTGATGAAAGGACACCAGATCAAGATTAAAGCTCCATAGAGCAAAAATAGTGGGCCCGTCGACTCAGTTAATATCGGCGACTACATTTATCACCCCTTCGACAGCATCGGGCTAGGTTTCAGTTCGAACGTCTACCTCGGCTACTAAGTCGCCACCAGTAGTTAATAACTTATGTAGAACAGCCAGTAGCCATAAAGGTGGTCAAAAGATCCGAACACGATCCTCTAGCCGAACAGTTCCTGCAATCATAAATTTCCATTTTGGAAAAGATAAAGTTATACAATTGCGAGCATTTGCTAAAATTGGTGCATCACTAGAGGAAGGACGAACAGTTATACATCATCACATAATTTTGTGAAGGGAAAGATCTCTCGAAATTGCTTAGGACCAAGAAAAAATTAAGGTATGAAGTGTAATATTCAGCTAAGAGGAGGCTCAGACTATTATGAAGCAGGTGATGAAATGCTACAAGGAGTTGTATGGACTGAGTGTGGTTCATCGAGATATCAAATTGTCTAATTTTATGCTGAAAGATGGTCAACTCAAATTGGGAGATTTCGGCTTTGCTGTGCCCATCTTCAATTGCACAGAATAGTTTCCCTATAATGCAGGATCACCCTTTTACATGGCTCCCGAATCTCTCAAAAGAAATCGCTTTTCCTTTGAAAGCGACGTCTGGGCTCTAGGAGTTATGGCCTACGAACTAATTTTTGGACAACTGCCATACAAGGAAAAAGTAGAAAGCGTGCTCTATGATACAATTATGACAAGCGATATCGAAAAAAAATTGCGAGAAATGCCTCGGCTGTCACCACACTATCGACAATTCATAACTAGATGTTTGTAAAAAGACATGAGGAAAAGGATCACTCCAGAAGAAATAATTGCTTATCAGTGGCCCAAAGCAAATGAATTGATTAGCAGTTCTTTCTCGACTGCCGAATCGAACAGTTCTCAAAGAAAAATAGCACCCTAACCTTTTACACCCACTTACCATCCTAGCCTACTTCAAAATAGCTCCAAAAATACTCTTTCTAGTACCAATTTGCGAGGCATCAATCTTCATTACAGCATACCCCCTGAACCCATAAAACAGAAAATCACCTACGCCCAAAACTTCATTCAACCAGCAGGTCAAAACTATCTCAATCAGAACCAGCTACCCCTCCGAGCAACAGGCAAATCTTTCACCTAAACTCTAAGCCTTAGACCTGTCCAAAACACCACTCAAAATTTATCATTGAGATTTACAAGACCCTAACCAGGGAGGATGACCCTGAGACATACCAATTATTACTGACAGTATACTTAGTGATCGAATTCATTATCTGCTATCAAAATGTTTTTATGTAAATCAGTACTAGTCATCATGTTCATCTTCGACAAATTTCTTTTAGATCTTCGGAACCTTTGAGGATTTTTCGGTCTTCTCTTCAATTAGTTGCTATTCCACTTGAACTTCAAAATCTTCAATATTGTCAATGTTTTCGACTAGCTCCTGGAAACTATATTCCTTTCCTTTGAAAAATTGTTATATTTTCTTTTTGTTTTTCTCCATCCATTCAATCAGCTCTCCCTCACGCTTGGCTTCCTACTCTAGCTTCTATTCCTTCAGAAGTTCGTCATCGTAGGTTTCATGATCCCCGAAATACTCCTAGTCTATGGACCTTCTCAACTGGGCTGCAGTTTTAGCAGGAGCTACAGGGATCTCTCGCTTGTAAATATCTCTAACTCCTGGAAGATCTTTCGCTGCTCCGAAATAGCGGTAGCCTCCGAAGCCGGGAATTTACCTCCCTTGAGCATCATACATTTTAGCACTTTTTATAGCTCTGTAGTCATTTCCTCCCAATTCCTTGATCCTTATCTCCCAGTGATACAACTCTCTAAGCAATCTATTGATCTCGTCATTCAATGCTCTGATCTAGTTCTCAGGTCTGGCCCTATTCTGTATCTCTTCCACCTTTTCAACAATATTTGTGGTAACTTGTTTCCTCCATTTCTCGCATTCATGCAAATCGTTGATTTCTCTGATATGTCTGAGTCCTCGTGGTCGCTAGTCATCTTATCTGTTGACTAGAGCTCGTTTCATAGCCCACCATCTGTTGAGCATGCCTTGAGCTTTTTCACAGTTTCTTGCCATTTATAAGAGTTAGGTTTATTGTTTATAAACTCTAGAAAAATGTTTGAATTTATAATCATGAAGAAGGTCATTCAGTCTGGAAATGCTGCTTGATAAGTTTTTGTGATAAGGAGATCAACTCAGATACTGAAGAACGATCGAAAACTGCCAGGTATTAGCCATGCTCAGCCTCTTTGAAGGACTCTAATTTAGACCAGTCATGCATATTGATCAAGTATGCCAGTATTCCAAAATACGCCAATGCCCGCAACTTTGCCTCATCTTAGCTCTGCTAGCATTACTCCTGAATGCGGGTGTAGGCATACCCATTGAGCTTCATACATAAATGATTACTTTATTGAAGAGAGCGAGCAATTCAGGATGGTTGTAGCTTTTATTGGGCTATAGACTATGTTTCTGCATGAGTTGACTATCTTTTTCTTTGATGTTTTTGACAATCAAAGAATAATTTTTTATTCTACTTTCAGCTGACTTTCTCTGAGTATCTAGTTGTCCAACCTTATTCGCTCTTCTGGTCCGTTCCTCAAACTTCAGTGCTAACTTCAGAAAGATCAAATCAATCAACGCCCTGTTTTGTAACATCTTCGCTCCTGACTCAGATTTGCTACTCATCAAGGGTAGATATTTATTCCCCTCAAGCAAAAATTTTACTCTTGTTGCATCTTTCTCAGTCTCGTCATACAATTATTCCCTTACAGTCTCGATATTATTGAAGTAATCATGAGCAGACACCTTCTTTTATATTTTTGCATGGGTTGGAGTGTTTGCCTTCATGTTGCGATTTTTCATATTGACCGATTGTTGCACCTTGGAGAGAGTGTTTGTCTTGAAAATTTTGGAAGCTGTGACGAAAAATTAATCTATGCCTGGTCTGAGTACATTTTAGAATATCTTCAAATCGAAAAATTTCTTCAAACTGATCCTCTCTTTGTATCTCTGCCTGAAACAACCATTGATCAGCTCATATAAATTTGGAAAACCTGTTGTTAACTCCTTGATTTTGTTCCAAGCAATAGCGTTATCTAAATCTTTCTTTTTCTCAAGATTTTTCATGAAGGAAGCCCCCATCAACATTTAGAGAGCTAAATACCCGAAGTTCCAGACTATCTGCGAATCCATCTGATCTTAGTCAAGACGCTATCTTTCAACAATATCTTAAGGTGAGGCTGTCTGTCTGCTCCAAGTGAAAGGCGTATTTATCGGAAATTATTTGTTGTCCAGTACGAGTGTTTAAATTTTCCAGGTGAAACCTTCGGGTGTTTAATCGATCACTTTGACCACATGTTCTGACCTCAAGTTTCTATGCACATACTGTTCCTCGTAGATATCGCACACACCTTCAAAAATATCCTGTAAAATTCTTTGAATTTCCCCTGGTGGTAGAGTTCCTTTCTGCTCAATATATTTACTCAACTTGATCTCGTATTTTTCCTGAATAATATATGTATCCTCCCCTTTGATAAAAATCTCAGCTGCATAAATGACATGTTCCTTTTCTTTCAGATTCTACAACACCTCTTAGTTGTATTATACATGCTCCTGCATATCCAGATTCAAGATAGGAGTATGATGTAGAATTTTTGCGTGCCAGAACTCACCCGTGTTCTTGTTGCGAGCATCATAAAGAGCGTAAAGATTGCTTGACTCAACCGGATCTTTGACTAGTGTATAAGGTGAGGAAAATTTGCTCTGTTTCATCTTGTTATAAACATTATATCAAGTAGTGATTCAAGATCATTCTCTTTTTTTTTGACAGTAATTGCCACGGATGATTGATTTGAATCTGTCCATCGTACCCTATGCGATGTCCCAGATCGTATAGAGAAATAGAAGGAACAGGATTAGACAACTGATGAGGTTACCCTTGATGAGCAGGGAGACAAATAGTTGAGGAACCTTGTTAACACGAGGAACCTCCATAACTTCGTCATAAACCTAAACCACTCTCTAAAAAACCTCCTCCTTTGGATACAAATTCAAACTGGTTTGAGTGCTCACCTCTCCTGTCTCTTTTTAGATGGTTCTTTCTTTTTCGACTATTTATGCCACTTCTTGTATCTTTTTGATGAAGCCATCTTTCGTCAACTCAGCGATGTGCATCCTCTCTGAAGGGAGGACCTCTCCAACTCCTCCCACATTGCCTGTGATGACATGTAAGCCGAGTGAGGCAGCCTATACGATAGCAATTCCAAAAGATTCAGTAAGGGCAGTGTTCAAGAAAATGTGACATCTTTTGACAATTGACAAAGCTTTATGGTTGGGCAAGCCTCCATGCACTACAGTTCGGTCTTGTAAATTTTTGATCCTGATCATCTCCCTCAAAGGATTTAATTTTGGTCCATCTCCAATCAGTTCTACAACGATTTTTTTGTTCTGCTCGCATAGTTAAGGAAGCAGCTCGATCAAAATATCGATACCTCTTCTGAAGACCATTCTGCTACAGAGGACCAGCCTAATCGAATCATCGTATTAGGGCAATTCAGCTTTAGGAACGCAGCGGGTCTAAACCGAGTTGGGTATTACTATCGATTTTCTTGAAGGCTGCTTGTTTCGAATAATGAGGTTGTTTCTGGTGGCTCTCGACACGCAAATAAATTTATCGTACAACTAATGGATTGGCGTCATCACCCAAGGAAAGATAATCCCATCAAGTTTTTTAAATTCGAAAAGAGAGTGTTCAGTGTGGACTACCCTCAGTCCAAGATGATAGCCTTGGATTCCGAAAGACAAACCAAGAGGACTGGTGGACTGATGAGTATGCACAATGTCAATTTATTCACTAAGCAGTATCTCCTTTGCCATAGGATAATCTGTCACATAATTGGGAAACACTACATTTGTGGTGACTACGACAAAGGGCAGGTAGTATGTCTTAACTCCATCGATATCCCTCACTCCGTAGTAATCAGGCGGATAGCAATGTGTGATAACAATGACTTTTCTGACTCGCTTTTCTAGTACTTTGCTCATTTATTTGATATGCACCTCGACACCTCCTAGACTCGGGTAGAAAAAATCACTCACCAACGCCACAGCTATATCTTTTTTACCGTCCATGTCTGAGTTCAAGTTAATAATTAATTTTTTAGATCAAAGGCAATAAGATAGGATAATTGATGATCATCGTTTTTTCTTCTTACCTTTCTTCTTTTTCTTCTTGCCTACAAAAAATGGATTGCTCAGCAGACACACAGGATATTAGACTTTATCCTCACCGACTTACTATTACTCATGTTGCATGAGACCACCTCGCATGGCCTGCATGGAGGTGAATATCTTATGCTTAGCAAATTTGTTTTTGATGCGTTCTATCTATGTCATCCCATCTTCCTGCTGACGGACACGTTTGTTTTACTATAAGATGTAAGAAAATGCCTTGTTTTTGTTGGATCCTAAAGTCTTAGCTCGCTTCCTGTCGAAACAGCTCAACCCAGTTTAGGTTCTTAATTATTATCTGTTGATCTATCCTTTGACGTAGTTCCTGCCCTCTCTGATAGCCTAGTTGACCCTAGTGTTATAAAAAGTATCCTAAAATTTATTTTAAATGCTGTGTATGGCGGTTCTGTTTGGGTTGATTCTGATAGATTGAGCCTTACGTGCCATTTCTGTCTTCACTCTGCACCTTTTGGCTGCCCACTCAGTCATGTATTTTGAGAAATGTTCCTCCTAGCGTTGAAGGGCTTCTTTGTAGTTGTTGCGGTAGCGCTAGAGTTGATTGATTGGGGGATGCTCGAAACTACCTTCCTTCTATTTTTAAGCTAACTGTTTGCGCATGAATATTTTGACGAGTGGGTCTAATTTTCCTCGTTTTTTGTCCTATTCCTCCTCAATGACCACTTAGGCTTCCTACTATGCTGGGTCTCCTCCCATTTGATTGAGTAAATCCATTTGTGCAGCCATTTATGCGTTCTATGGTACAGGTTGCCCCTCCTCCCCTGCAGGCACCTATCCTGGAGTACCCTCTTGTCCTTCTGTTTTGGGCTGAACCTGAGCATTTTATTCCAATGGCAAATCATCAATTTTTACCTATTCTTTTGCAATTTCCTCTTCTTCATGGATATACTGATCCAAATTAGGCTTATCATATCTCACGTGGAGTAATTTATGCTTCCATCTTTCGGCAGAAGTCAAAGGAGCATCATTATTCTGATTCATATAGCTGACTTTATGCACCTGATAGTTCTCCAGCTCATGCTCTGGGGCGTCCAATTCAGGATGAGCTGTTCTTGCTCCTCTGCGATACTCTCTCAAGTCTATCGCCATCTTAGTGCTCGGCAACACCTGGTCTATTAAATTTTGAGGTAAAAGTTGATGTTGGACGACGATCTGTCTGATTTATTTGTTTAGCTGCTAACCTGATTTTCTTTGGCTTTTCGGGTTGAGATGCTTGATCAGCCAGTAATAGGAAATATCCAAGATGACCTTTTTGCTTTCGGCACCAGGAGCCAGCATCATGATTCTCAGAAATTTGAGCATCGATTCCATCACCACTTTTTTCAGATGCAACCCGTCTTGAGGATTGACTTGCAGCGAGAGCACCTTGCGTTAAAATACAACATACTTCTTGATTGTACGTCTCAAATGTTTTTTGGATGGAGATGAACTTTGGATCATCCTTGAGGGTCAAACTTTGCACGAAGCCTATTTATAGAGGTTTCAATTTGAACTTTTCATCGTTGTGACTGTCAATCCTCCTTCTGAGATCGATTTAAGGACGGTATGCCTCTTTCTTTGCTTCGAATAGACCCTATTTGTCGTAGTCTGAGTGGTGAGTGAGGTACTGGCTTTGTGGTCGAAGAGCGTGCGATACTTAATCAGTTATTCCTTCATCGCATACGCTTAATTATACAACCGTCCATGAATATACCCAGTCCATATTGATAAACACATGAAACGCTTCATCACCCCTCAAGCCCAATGAATTCAGCCAAATCTCTCTACAACCTCTCGATGGCTGAATTGCTTAATTTACCTACTAACTTATCCGCAAAGAATTCACCGATGACTGTGCTGCCTGCTTTGACTAATTTACCCACTCCGTTCATTCGATCGCTACTCCATTAACCTCGATACTCGCTACCATCTCTCCATTAGTATATCCCGAGACCGTTTCGCTTGTCCTCAATGAATTGACCACGGTAATTATCTCCATTTTTCCAACTGTATACACCTTCGCCCTGTTTCAAGCCTTGCTAAAATTAGCCTTCATAGCTTTATCCATTTGCTAGTCGAAGCATGCCACTTCCGTGTTTGAAATCGTCCTTCCAAGTACCTTAATAAATATCTCCATTTTTGTACTGGTAGACTCCCTCACATCTTTGGTTGTTCTTGAAGTTACCTTTGAAAATATCACCGTTAAACAAAGTTTGCTGCCCTTAGACTTTGGCATTGTTATGCCATAGACCTTCAAAGACCGTTCCTTAACTGAAGTAATAAATTCCTTAGCCTTAGCGCCGGCCTTCTCTGAAAGTACCACGATAACTATCTTTGTTGACAAACTCCAGTTGTCCTTAGCCATGAGGCAAATCAGCTTAGAACTGTCCAGCATAGACACTACCATCACTGTAAATGAGTCTGCCTTTGCCCTGTCGCTTGTTACATACAAATTAACCCACATACGATTCTCCATTGACTTTATTGACCAGATGCCCATTCCCTTCTTTATTTCCGTTCTACCATTGTCCTTAATAGTATTCCTGATCTCCGTTGAACACTCCATAGCCATGTTTCTCATCTCCTTGCCACTCTCCATCATAGTAAGCTCTTCCTTAATCGTAATAGTATACTCCTTGACCTTCCTTGGCTCCTTTGCTCAGATGGCCATCGTATATCTATCCACTATGGAAAGTGTAGATTCCTTGCCCGTGAAAAACACCATCTTTCCATCCACCGAAGTATACATCTCCTATTGGATACTGCAATATTCCTTTGCCATGTCGCTGTCTGTATTCGTTGAGTTGTCCTACATATACACCCTCGTTATTCTATATCTCCTCAGCATCAGGAAGTTCCTGTACTCTTAGTACAAACTCCTATCTTTTTCTGGTATATTTCTGATGTAAATTAGGTATCTCTATTCCTTGTCTGACTTGCAAAGATTTCATCGCTCCAACCGACCTTTTAAATAACCTATAATACCCGATAACAATGAACAAAGAAATACCCGTTGCGAGCAAATTGATCAAAGAACGAGATTTGGTCCGAAATAACAAAAGATTGTTCGAAAAGATTATCAGCACTAAGGTATTGAGATGATAGATAGGGCTAGTATTCGAATATCAGCTCAATCAGATACTCACCGGAGAAGAAAATTTCACAAGCACATCCTATCGATTTGACTATAATAATACAGTCAGGAGATGGGTCAAGGCGGGTAAGGACTGTGTTGGCCAAGGAACGCATAGAAAGTTAAAATAAAGGACTTTACCAAAGATTAGCCCATCAGAAATCTACCATAAATACAAAACATCTGGCACAGGAAAGATTGAAAAATGTCTAGCATCTAAAGAGAATAGGACGGTTTCCCTTCAAACGAGTGCACTCGGTTATCGAGGAAAGAGTTTATCAAACCCCACAGAGAGAACGGTTTAGGGAGGGAGAAGGTCAAGATAAAGGAATCCATCGCCATCAGAAAACAACGAGTACCTATATCCGAATAGGAGAGACTTATCGGGACAGATAACACCTGATTGTACTTTACTCTAAGGTTTTGCAGTTGAAGGTCGGTTGGCATCAGATCAATATACTCCGTTACAAAAATCACTACGAAATATAGGTTGCTGCCTACCCTATCCCAAAACATGAGTACTACCTTCAACTCCCAGAACTTGTGGGAACCGCTTTGCTTAGTCAGATAGACTACGACTATATGTACATTATATAGAACTGCATCAAATTCAACAAGCAGTATATATGTTTTGTCTTTTAGTTGGTTGAGCCTGAGAGAAAAAGATATTTTTATCGTTTTGATTTCAAAGGAACTCCAATAACAAGACAGAGCACCAACGAAAGAGAGCAAAGAGAACAAAGAGAAGAAAAAAAAGAAAAAAAAGAAAAGAAAGAAGAATGTAGCTAGCTTGAAAATAGTGATTCTGGAAGAAGAAGGACAATGTTTGCCTTGGAGATTTAGCGAAAATAGAAGTAAGAACAAAAAGCGCTAAAAATTGTTGAGCAGTAATCAGAAAGCTAGTAATAATTCGACTTCAAAAGGTTGAACAGTGTCGCCCAATCAGACATTCAACTGTTGCAACAGACACCCGACCAGAAATGATTATGATCTTCCTCTTTTCTAACATTTCCTCTTATTCCACTACAATATTTATATCAATAAAAATGACCTGTTTGTCCCAACTGACATAGTTTTCATTTTGATATCATCACATCCAATGTGATGGGTATGATTAGATGATAAATAGATTTATAGCTATCAATGATATTGAATCTCTAATCGAGTAATCAGCAGCAATTGCATAATCATCGAGCCCGCATCATATAACAAGCTTATATCAACTCGGGGCAGTATTCTTACTCCATGCCCAAAAAGTCAACAAAATCTCAGTCTGAACTATCCCTCGATGACATCCCCTTACTCTACGATCTGCACTCACAAAATATTTAAGCTAACAGGAGCAAAATAGTCAACATAAAAGAGTTGATCAGAATGAATAGTTAGCAAAGGATGAATTAGACGAAGGCAGTCAGCAAGAAGATGAGCGCCATCTTGATAGATTCTATTCCTGCTGTTAATCAGAGAACAGCGAGAATTGAGTGCACTGTTAAGCTCAGGAAAAATCGAAGAGGAAGGCAAAAGGAACAAGCAAAGAGAGTTCTATGCTGGAAAGATGAGTAACCCTTCGACAAATATGAAACCCGTGAGCTGACAATAAAATAAGAGTGAGTGTACAAATCCTCCATTTTGATATTTTGATCAAATATTTTATTCATTAAACTCTAAGTTTGTTAACAATGCACAAATACAACTATTTATGATTTGCTGATTGTATAATTCAAAAGTTTTAATCAAAATCTTTGCAGACTCAGAAATAAAAAGATTAAAAATAATATAATCGATAAGCATTCGAGGATGATCACCTTTTAGAGCACTTTGTCAACGTTTTAAACAATTTCGGAGTATTCTAGAATATACTGATCATCTTCAAATTAAAACTCTTATTTTTATTTTCTGTTCCATGAGCAAATCAGCTATCAGCACCGCTGTTGCCATCTCAAACTCCATGATTGGCACAACCATGATCCTCTTTCCCATCACTTTCAACCAAACAGGCATCATCCTCAACGTCCTCATCTGCGTACCCTCCATCATCTATCTAGATCTTCATGGCAGCCATCCTAGGACTGACCTGCAAATTACTAGTAGTACATGTCCAACCTCACGAATCGGATGTCAGTGCATCCATCCGAAGAAAACTCGGGCCGACATTTTGTACTGTTTTTTCAGTACTGTGTGCCTTGGAAGTTTTTCTAGTATCAGCGATTTACTTTTTATTGGCTTCCGATCTCTGCTACTGTGCTATCGATAGCTTCACAGGTATGAGTATTCTCTAACATAGGCGGTTTCAGTATGCCCTACAAGGCGTTTCGGATCGTTCTACTGGCGATTTTTGCCTTGTTGAACTACCTCCCAAACCTCAAGTATGTTCTAAAAGCTACACCAGTCGCTATGGCCTGCCTCGTTCTTTCAGTTTTGGTTGTCATATTCTCAATCCCCACTAACATCGACAATATCTCTATAGATTTTTTTTCGATGAAAAATCTATCAGTCAAAGACATATTTATGGTGGCAGCTATGAACGGATTTGCCTTTATAGTTCATCCAACAGTCACTTCCACTATCAAAGCTCACAAAGATCAGAGAAATAATGCCAAAGTTGTATACTGGGGTTTTACAATATCGACCTTGCTGTACATTTCTGTCGGTGTTTTGGGCGCCATGTCTGTTTACGGAAGAGTGCCAACCCAAGACAAGGAAACCTACAATATTATTGATTACTACTCTGGATAATTTCAAGCACCTTTGATTGGCATTCTGACAGTGGCCTATTTGTTCATGATCTCCCCTATCTTCCCCTTCGTCGCCAAAAGCCAGATCACCAAGTTGATTCCCTAAGAGAGGAGGAAAAATATCAACTTGCTTGGAATCAAGTCGAGTGTTATATACAGCTTGCTCTGGGTACCATGCAACTTGATCTTCATTTTGTGGGACGTGTCACCGACTCTGGTCATCAACTTCATCTCGACAGTCACGGCTTACTTCATCGCCTACTTGATTCCGGTTGTCATGACACTAAAAGTTGGAGACTATGTCGTGAACATAGTTGACGAGGAGCGATAAGTGCAGTTAGGGGCTAGCCTTATTAGCACCAGCTAATAAATTTCTGAAGGAAAATGGAATAAATATGAAAAGGCGATCAGTTAAACTACCAGAGAAGATTCAGAAAGAGGAAATTCAACCTCTATCATCCAAGAAACAACAGACAGTTAACTTCAATTACCGGATCCGGCTACACAGATCACTTCCTTCGAAAGAACCTTCTACAAGGTCATCCTCGTCTTCGGATCATTCATGTTCATCTCCGAGCTCGTCTTCTTCTTCGTTTGATCTTCCTATCTGATATTGTATGCTACCTATCAAATAGTTGACCGTATTGGCTTAATTTTTGCTATTGATTCATTTGTTCATCAGTAATTGCTTCTTCAATTATTATAAAAAGATTCTCTATTTG
>Ga0100378_1001890_pt1 | contig 21318 bp, 31 predicted proteins | sample CryGeymeta201502_FD_81535 | JGI IMG/M metagenome (GOLD analysis project Ga0100378, IMG submission 81535) | Groundwater microbial communities from Crystal Geyser aquifers in Utah, USA - Crystal Geyser metaG 2015-02 | ecosystem: Environmental > Aquatic > Deep subsurface > Groundwater | place: USA... | reverse complement strand
TTGGGGATTGGGGATTGGGGATTGGGGATTGGGGATTGGGCCCAATCCCCAATCCCCAATCCCCAATCCCCAATCCCCAATAACATATAATCAATCCTAAATCCTTAATATTTAATAATTATTTATACTACTTCTACTAATACTAATAATTTTAAATTAATTTAATCATAACTTTAATAAATTATATTATACATTTTATACAATATAACATAACATATTAATATAATTTAAAATTTTAAAAAGAAAATGATGAAATTAAAACTTAAAAAGAGTGAAAAGCAAATTCATACTGAATTTGTATCAGGAGTTTGCTGGGCACCTAATAATCAACTTTTCAGTTTATCTGACGATAAAACTATCCAAACTTGGGATATAAACGGAGAATACGTCTCAAGATTTATGGAGTTAGATAATTACTATACAGCTATGGAATGGGGACCAAATTTAAAGTCTGGCAATGAATCACTTGCACTTGGAACTTCCGATGGTCAATTGAAAATTATATCAAGAACAGGTAAATTAGAAAAAGTGATCAATGACGCACATGCAACAGCAGTAAATAAATTAAGATAATTTAAAATAATTATTAAATTAAAGATTATATGTATTAAATGGACTAATGATGGAAATGCAATCGCTACTTCAGGAGAAGATGGACAAATAAAGGTAATATTAATATATTAAAAAATAATAAAATTACTGAAAATAAATATTAATATTATTAGATTTGGTCACGACAAGGAGTTCTCCGTTCCTCATTAGTACAATCTAACTCTCCTGTTTATTCTATTTCGTGGAATCATGATGAGACTTTCATGCTTTATTCAAACGATAAAAATTTATGTATTAAACCTGTTCTAAAAGGAGGATTAAAAACCTTACAATGGAAAGGTCACGATGGTATCATTCTTTGTGTAGATTGGTGTGCATCAAATAAACTTATCGTAAGTGGAGGAGAAGACCGAAAATATAAAATATGGGATCAATACGGAAGAAATATATTTGTCTCTTCAAGTTGTAATTATGTTATAACATCTGTTTCATGGGCTAATAACGGTGAATATTTCGCAGTAGGTTCGTTTGAAACTGTTAGACTATGTAATAAAAGTGGATGGACCTATTCCTTTAATAAGGTTAGTGCAGGCTCGATTTTTAAACTAGCTTGGTCAAGTGATGGCACAACTTTAGCCTGCGCAGGAGTAATAATTATTATATAAAATTATTAACTAATTTTAGGGAAATGGCTCTGTTGTATTTGGAGATCTCGTTGACAGAACAGTAAGCTGGCAAAATATTGAAATTAAATTGGATGAAAAAAATAAATTAGTTATAACTGACTACCATAATGACAACTATGAAGAAATCGACTTTAAAGATAAGCTCATTGATATGGTATTAGGATTTAACTATTTGATTGTAGTGACGGCAAATCAATGTCATATTTACCATATTAACAATCTTTCAACACCATATAAATTTGATTTAAAAGATAAAGTAAAGCTAATCTTAACATGCCCAAAATATTTTGCATTGATTGACGATAACAATTCTTTAAGTGTATTTCTTATATATTTTTATATGATTTATTATATTTTAATGTTTAGATTTATACATATGAAGGAAAATCAATACAATCTCCTCAAATTTCTTCATCCGGTATTAGAGTGTCATCAATAACTAAGAAATATATTTCACTTTCTAATGATGTTATTGCTGTTCTTCCACCAAATAATCCAAAATCTATTAAGCTTTTTGATATTCAAAGTGGTAAAAGTCTTAATCATACAATCGATCACTTACTTGTATATCAATACATAATAATTTTTTAATTAAATTTCTTAGGATATAATGGAATTAGCCTTAAACGAAACTGATAACACTAGAGATAGAAAGGTATGTTTCATTGATTCCAATAAAGATTTATACATAACAAATGTATATACAGTCAAATTGGTAAAAGTAATGAATATGTGTGATAGTTTCTGTTGGAATAACATGAATGATATGTTAAGTTGTGTTGCCGATGAAAAGTTTTATGTATAAATACCTGACTAATTATATAACTAATATAATATTAATAGGCTTGGATCTATCCTAACGCAGTATATTTAGATAAAGAATTACTCGATGGGTGCAAATACGAAAAAGATGCCTCAGACCTAGGAAAAAACTGTCAAATTCTCAATTTCGCAGGATCATTTTGTAACATCCTTAAGTCTGATGGAAGTTTATGTTGTAAAACCATAACTCCTTATGCAGGTATTAATAACATTATTTATAACTAAGCAATTAATAAATTAATTAATATTAACTTATATTGTAGGACTTCTACTAAACTTAATCGGACAAACAGATGGTGTCGACAGAAGTTTAAAACTATGCCGATATGTTAAAGATAAAATATTATGGACTGCTTTCAGCGCTATTTGCATTAACTTAAGAGAGATCCAAATTGCAGAATCAGCAGTTGCAGCTATTGATGAAGTTGATAAAGTATCCTTTATTGAAAAGATAATGAAAATGCGTGGAAAAATCAATGATTGTATCTTCTGGGCTTATGTTTTACTATTATCAAACAGAATCGATGAAGCTGAAAGTAATTTATTACAAGGCAAATTCTTCTATAGAGCTATTAAAATTAATATCAATTTATTCAGATGGGATAGAGCACTTAGTTTAGCTATTTCTAACAAAGTTCATGTTGATACAGTTCTTTATTATAGAAAGAAGTATTTAGAAGGTGCTAACTTAGAAGAAACTAATGCAAAGTTTAATGAATTGTCAAAAGATGTAATTCTACTTACTTATTATTTACTTATACTTACTTATTATTTACTTATTAATTTTAGTTTACTGTTGATCCTGATAAAATTAAAGAAAGAATTGCACAAGATAAAGAGCTTGAAAATCAAACTAATTAAATAGATATTAAAAATGAAACTAATAATAATTATCCTTATATTATTTAAAAATATATTATTAATTTTTAGTATTCAATTATTTAATTTTAATTAACTATTTATGAATTAGTTTAAATACTGTATGAATATTAGAAAATATAATTATGATATTTATAATTTATTCCCAATAATTGAACAATTAGAGTAATGAAAAATAGCTGAATAACTCTTGTAATTAATTAATAATTACTATAATATTTTTCAAAAACTATATTTGATTTATCATTAAAGTATCTTTTAAAGTTATAAAAGTTAGGTTAGTATAAAGATAATATGAGTTAGTATAAAGAAAATAGAAAAGAAAAATATACAAAACTAAATTAAACTTTTTTTAGTTAGACGTTATTTTTATTTAACTATTATCTGTGTCTTCTTCTAGTCCAAGTAGATTTAACAATTTCTTTTGCGACTGTTTCATTTAATGGATGTTTACAATTGGTAGGTAAAGAATTATAATAGTCTTTCATCATCTTTCCATCTCCATAGTTACAGTAGAGAACAGAGCAATACTTTTGTTCGTTGTGGGTACTCATTGGTCCTGGATTTTGTGATTCGCATAAGATAATTGAGTTGTGTCTTGCTTTATCGAAAAATCCATCAAATTTTGGGAAATAAGAGAAGAATCCTTCATCACAAAGTCTCATTCTAAGATCGTCAGCTAAGTGACCTCCTTCTACTGTATAGATTTTTCCGTTTTGTCCTAAGCAGAAATCGTTTGATTTTTTTCCTTTTAGTTTGCCTTTTGTGAATGCTCGAGTTGGAGTAATTCCTCCTTTTTAGTATTATAGGCAGTAATTCCCATAGCGTGTTCCCCTGCTTTGTTATGATTAACACATTTCTGTCCTAAATCTCGTCGTGATTTTGAGTACGATTTTCTTCTTCTTGCTGTAAAAGAAAGAATTAATACTTGAATAAGTAGGATAACTATAATAAAGTACTTCATTTTTTAATTTTTATTATAATAATAATTTTTATTAAAAGATGTTTGTAATTATTTTAAATAAATTAATATATTATGATATACTACTTATATTATTTAAAATTGATTATTTTATTATAATTCGTTAAATATATTTAAACATGTTAATTAGATAAATTTTAAAAGTTAGAATTGATGCATGTATGTATGTTAAAAACGAACAAAAAACTTGTTTATTTAAATTAGTCTAATAACATACCTTTTTATATATTTTATTATATTTAGATATATAATTTAAGATTAATTTACTAAAGTAAATTAATAAATTATAATTTGTGTTTACAATTTAATACAAACTTATTGTTAATTTCAAATATACAATTTATTTAAATTAATATAGATTCATTAATTTTTAAATACATAAAATAAAAATTAGGTTAAAGAACAAAAACTAAACATAAACTTAACATAAATAAAATGAAAAGAAAGTTTAATTAAAATGTTAACAAAATATTAACGAAGTTAGTTATTTATTTGTGTCTTCTTCTAGTCCAAGTAGATTTAACAATTTCTTTTGCGACGGTTTCATTTAATGGATGTTTACAGGTTGCAGGTAAAGAATCATAGTATTCTTTCATCATTTTTCCATCTCCATAGTTACAGTAGAGGACAGAGCAATACTTTTGTTCGTTGTGGGTACTCATTGGGCCTGGATTTTGTAATTTGCAAAAAATAATTGAGTTGTGTCTTGCAGTATCGAAAATTCCATCGAATTTTGGGAAATATGAGAAGTATCCTTCATCACAAAGTATTTTTCTAAGATCATCGGCTAAGTGACCTCCTTCTACTGTATAAACTTTTCCGTTTTGTCCTAAGCATAATTCTCTTGATTCTTGTCCTTTTAATTTTCCTTTTGTGAATCCAGCTCGGCTTGGACTACTAGCTCCTTTTTTAGTATTGTATGCAGTGATTCCCATAGCATGTGGTCCAGCTTTGTCGTGGTTAACGCATTTTTGTCCAATGTCACGAGAAACAGCTGCTTTTTTGGCTAAAGTTGAAAGAATAATAACTTGAATAATGAGCATAACTACGATAAAGTACTTCATTTTTATTTATAAATTTGATATAAATTTTTTGTTATAATGAAATAAATTAAGCTAATTAATTTGAAAGTTATTTTTTTGTATAAAAATATGATTATATAATTAATAATTAATTAATATTTAAAATATTTTATTAAGAAAATTATATTGTTTTGTATTCTTTGTTTTTGAATGCGTTTGAAACTATTTAGTTAATATTACAATATTATGTAGTGAAATTACTAAATATTATTTTAAAGTACATAACTTTTAGTAGATCATATTATTACAGTTTACTAAAGATATTAAAATTACTTTATCAATATAAATTATAATTTCTATTTTCATAATAATACAGTGTTAAATCTCCAATCAATTTCTCTGTATATAATTTTTATATGCTTTTATATTATTTGATTATAATAACAAACTTTATATTGTCTTAACTAAATTTAAATAATCATCTTGCAGATAGTAGAGAAAATAAGGAAATATATAAATTTATTATTATATTTATTCTATTATAAAATCATTATCTCATACCAACATACCATCATATCATTATTCATTTATTATATCTTTATCTTACTTCTTTTACTAATACTACTAATACTATGCTCTATGCTAATGTATTTAAATTAACTTCACCACTATCTTGTTGATATTGATTATTTCCATATGTCTGCAACTGCAAAGGTTGGAATTTTTTACTATCTCGTTTTTTAGCTTTAATTATATAAACATTAAACTTACAATTTTGTAATGGAATATGCATTCCTCCTTTTATTACTTTTACACAATTTTGACTACCTTGTTGAGATTTTAGTACTATTTTTTGTAAGTTTAATAAGTTTTCATTAAGCTGCTTTATTTCATCTTTTAATACTTCAACTTCAGATTCAAGGTTTAATATTTTATCATTTTTCTTTTTTAGTTTTTTATCTGATATCTATTTGTTTATTTTACATTATAATATTGAATATATTTACTTGATTTTGAATTCGAATTACAGCTTTTTCTGTTACAGATTCATGATATAATAAATTTGTTGACTCTAAACCTTTTTCTAATTCGGTTATTTTCTTCATAAATGATTTGTCGTCCTATTATAAATTATGTTAAATATAATTAAGTTTAATTATAAGTTATTTAATTTTTTATTTAATTTTTTTTTGTTGTTTACTTTATTCATGCTTTTTTCTTGTAATTTCATTTTTGCTTTTAGTTCATTATTTGAGTTGTTCAAACTTTTTATTTTATTTTCTTGCTCTTCTAATGTTTTAATAATTAATCTTTTCTCATTTTCAAACTTTTTAGTTTCTTTTTGTATTGCTTCGTTTAAATCATTAGGATTAAATTTGATATTTTGCTTATCTACAGATTCATCAGCAAATGTTATTATAGTATCATCTAAATTATTATAAATATATTGTATCTCAATTATAAATGAGGTCTTATTTAATACCATATAATCCCTGACAAATATATGCTTTCTGTTGTTTAGTTAATGCTTCGCAGAAATCAAAGTCTTTTTGATTTGCATTATTGATTATAGTGTGTATTTCATATTTAGAGATTGATTCTGATAACTCTGGTTTAATTTTTGATAGTTCTTCTAGTTGCTTTAATAAATATTTATCTATTATTTTATTTGAGAAACTATTGTTGTCGTTCTTTCCTAATTTAATAATTATTACTATTTTATAATTACTAAATAGTGAAAGCTTATTTTTAATGTCATTTTTATTTTCTGAACTATCATTATTATTGTTGTTTATATTTAGTAATGCTTTGCTTGATGATGATGTTTTGGATTTTTGTAACTCCTCAAAAAATTTAATTTTGCTGTTTAGCTCACTTACAAGAACTTCAGAATTTTCTTTGTATTCTTCTAAATCGAATATTAGTTTTTCCTATTGTAAATTAAAAATATTAAATATAGTAAATATAGTAAATATGATGTGTTAAATTATAAATTAAGGGGATTAGTATAAGTTAAATTATTTGAATTGTTAATGTTAAAAATATGTATTTTTCTAAAATAGGAAGAATACATATAGATATAGATATTATAAACTTCAATCGAACTGAATAAATACCTTAATTTGAAGATTTGAATTTAAATCATTAATTTGTAATAATGCTTCTTCTAATTGGAGTACTAATTTTTTATTTTCTTCTTCAATTGATATAAGATTTTCATTATTCTCAATTGAGTCTTCCTTATTCTTATTGTCAACATTTTCAAAATTAATATCTAACTCATCAGGAATTTGTAATCCTTTAAGTGTTATATATTTCTCTAATTGACTAATTCTTTTTATACATTTATTAAATTCTCTTTCTAGGCGTTCAATTTCAAGTTTTAGTTCTGATAAAGTCACTTCTTTATTTATTTTAGGTTTATTTTTTATTTTCTTTGCTCTTAACCCAAATCTAAGTGTTGATATAGTCTCAAGATCATTATAAATAGAAGGAGAACACGTTATCAATAAAGATGTTTTAGAATTACCTCCGATACTTTCTTGAAGCACTCTTGTTAATTTTGAATCTCGATATGGAATATGGGTGGATTTACCATCAGTTAATGAGTTTATTACCATTCCGAGTGTAGTTAATGATTTATTAATTGATTTTCCTTCTTCTAATATTTGTCCTTCAGCACTAAGATTGAATTAGTTTAATTTAATTAGTTTAATTAATATATTTATTATATTTATTTACCCAGTTTTTGATATCTTCTCAGAACCAGCTAGATCAACCAAGTATAACTTTCCTGTTTTTGCTAATAAATCGGCAACATTGTTCTGATGTATTGTTATTATAACTATTGAATGTGAACGGGATGAAGTATCATTCATATTAGTTGATGATATTGATCTTGCCTCATTTCCTAATTTCAAATAGGCTAACACTTCATCTTCAGTCGAAATATAAAATTCACTTAAGTTTTCAATATAAATCCCTTTTGTTTTATCTTCTCTAACATTTAAATTAACTCTTGAAGGGTCGATTAGGTCCTTTATTTTTTCCATATATATTTCTAACATTGATATTTTTACTGTAAATTCTATCTCAGAGGGTGTTGTTCCAATATAATCAAATATATTTCTTATTATTCTTGGAATGAGTCCTTCTAAATCTGGATTATCTAACTCACCACTCATTGTATATGTCTTCCCTGAACCAGTTTGACCATAAGCAAATATAGTTCCATTAAATCCTTCTAATACACCTAATAAAATTAACATAATATATCTACTTTCAACAATAGGTTTCCCAATATAGTCATATATTTCACTTTGAGGGTCTTTCGGTGAAAATATTCGATCAAAAGCAAACTTGTGAGAGCTTTCTTTTGCATCGTCAGCATATGATTTAACAATTATATTTTCATTTCCAATAAATTCAACACAACAAATGTCTCTATATAATGTAATCATATAAATAGTACTTTGTTATTGACTTCTCTTTGTTATTTAAAGGACGAAATCTACACACTTAATATTATTATAATTAAAAGTATAATTATTACCAACATTAATGTTTCCTTGACTTGGAGGTGGAGTTAGTGTATTATTAATAATGTTAGGATTTATAGCAGATATAGTATTACTTCTTGTATCTGTTCTTACATTTATTTTTTCTTTTGATGGAAATCTATTATATTTTTCGTTTTTATCCTTATCTTTAGAAGGATCTCGATTATATTTATCAGTTCTTTCTTTATCTTTTGAACTTTCTCTATTTCTGTTATCTCTAAAATTATCCCTATCACGTTCATTTACATTTGGAATTAGTTGAGATGTATGTAGTTTATCTTTAACATTTGAGTACTGAATATTAATTTCATTTGTTTTAGGAATCTTTGGTTTAGATTTTTCTTTTTTGAGACTTTGGTCGATTTGATTGTTTGGAGAATTGTCTAGTTTTTGTTTATTTAATATCTTTTCAATATCTTCTGAATTTTGAGATTTTTGCCTGTTTTTTAATTTGAGTTGTTTATAAACGTCATAAATTTCATTTTTATCATTTTTCATTTATTTAGAAATTATTATTTATTACTAAATTATGAATAATTAATTAAATTTATTTTTATTAATAAGTAATGTTAAGAAAAGTATTTAATATAATAACTATAAACGAAATGTATTAATTATCGATTCATCTTAAAATATTAAAAATAATTAAATAATTATCTAATTAATTATAGTAATTTTACTAACTAATTGCTATTAGGATTTAAACAAAATATCTTTATTGCCTTGTTTAATACTCGTCCTTGCATAGGTTCAATCGGGAATGCTTCTCCATCAACGGAATATACACTAGGAAATTTAGGAGGATTAAGAATATTATCGTTTTCATCGTCATTCAAATTGAGTTTTGGTATCATTCTAAAGGCTACTATTTTCTTATACTCATTCTATAATCATTAATTAATAAGTAATAGTTAATTGTATATATGAAGTAATTACATTAGCTTTTAATTCACCATTTTTATCAAAATAGTCACCTTCATCTTGAGTCAGTAACTGATTTGTAAGAGAACATCGACCACTATTTGCACCTCTTAAAAACTAAATATTTGTGTGTTTATATATTTGTGTGTTTATATGCTTATATATTTATATATTGTGAGTTATTAAATACTAATAATTCTTACTATTAAATCACAAGTACCATCATCAATTTTAGCCTTCGGAGTAGTTTTAACTCCATCACCGATATAAGGAACATTACCAATAATGAAGAATGTAAATATATCTATTAATTTTTTAAATAAGATTATGAAAATTAATAATGTTTTAAATATATAACTATACCATTTATTTTAGTAAAATTTTCGGAAAGTTTTTCGGTAAAAGAAGGAAGCTTGGTTTCATCTTTATTTTTTATTTGATCTTCAGAAAGATAATAAAAAGTTGCGTAATAATATCTCAAAAACATTACTCTCCAAAATCCATATAATGTAAATCTTGCAGAACCACAACAACGAATTCTTAATAAATTATATTTTAATTATTCATATATCTTTACTTTTCGGATTCAATATCAATATCAGCTATTATACCCCATGTAAAAGATAAAAAGCTATATACTTTCTTTTGTTTAGAAAGAAATTCAAGTTCGATAATGTCCAGTAATTTATACTGGCCTTTACATATAATATATGTACATATATCTGCATTTAAAACATCTTCTCCACTTTCTGTTGCTATAACTTTTGCCATTCCATTAGCAGAGCCTTAATATATTGTTAAATGATTGTTGATGATAATAAAATTATTTAATAGCAAAATAACTTACCTGCTGGAATAATTCCTATTGGTATATCAAACTCCTCTTCTTCTCTTCTATGAAATATTGCATTAATTACTTCATGAAAAATACCATCACCACTTACACAAATAATACCTTGATACTAAATATAATTATTATTATTTGTTTAATATTATAATTGTTATTGTTATATTACTTCTTTAGGATCAATTTTTAACGTATGATCATAAGCATGTCTATAATATTGCGTTTCAAATAATACTACATCTATATTGCTTGAATCTAATATAATAATATTTGAAAACACATTAAACAATTTTTAATTACTAAGGATAGGTTGAATAGAGTTCCATATTTGTAATGATTTTCCTGAACCGCCAATTGGATTTAAGAAGAATAAATATTTCCTTTTGGTTTCATCTTTTAAATTCTGTATATCCTTTATACTTTTCCTTAGTCCTAATGAATGGCAATTAATCTTTAAAACATTATAGACCATTTCATCAAATTGGTTTGCATGAAGTATAATATCCATTCTCTATATGTTATATGTTTATTTACTTTTAAAATACGTTCTTGTACTGTTACTTTACATTTGCAACAAAATATTCCGCAAAAGCTACAATTACTTACTGAGCGTTTATTATAATAATTAAGCTTAATTATTCTTTTATTTTGTAATTGTATTCCTGAGAAACGAGTAAAGTTTTCTATTTCAGTATATCCGATTATTTCAATAAATGGAACGGTTATCTCAATACTCTTTTTTGACTGAGTTTTAAATTTAAAATTAAAGGACTCGTAATCAATTTCTAATTTTGATAATATTGATTTATTTTCATGCATTAACTCTACATCAAACTTTCTTTATATTATATCAAAATATAAAATTAATTGAGTGAAAATTATATTATATTTTTACTTTATTAATAATGTTTCTTTTAATGCTTCTTTATTATCTTCGTTCATTAAAACTTTATAATCCATTTTAATTTATTAATAATGTATCATTAATTTAATAAGGTATATTAACTATTAAACTTTAATAACTTTAATAAATATAATAACTATAATGAATGTTTTAATATATTAAAAATATTATTATATTTATTATATTTATTTAATAAAATGGAATATATTGAAAAAAATCAAATAAACATATATGACAGTTCCATAGTTATTCTTTTAGCTTTAGTTACTAATGTATTTTCTGAATTTTTTTCTTGGTTCTTCTTATATAGAACAAAACGTTATAAAGAAGCAAAAAAGAAAATCGATAGTCTAAGTAAAAAAATTGAAGAAGCTAAAGACACTCTAATTGGTAAAAATAAAGTACAAGAAAAGAAAATTAAAACAAGAGAAGCTGACTTAAAAGAAAATAATTTTGAAATGATGAAGGTAAAATAAACACTATAACAATATTATAATATTTCTATATGCTAATATTTTTATATACTGATATAACAATATATTATTATAGGTAAGAATGATAAGCACATTTATTGTTGGAGTATTTGTTGTATTCTTTTTGAGCTTATTTAATTCTATATATCAGGTATATCTAAAAATTACATTCGATTAACATAACTAATTATTATATAATAGGGTATTGTTGTTGCCAAATTACCTTTCGAGCCAATAGGATTAATTTCTTCAATGTCACATAGAGGAATTTTATCAAATGACAATACAGATTGTTCATTTATATTTTTGTATATACTCTCAAATTTTGTTATTAGGCCTATATTACAAAAAGTACTTGGATTTGCACCTCCAAGAGGCGGAAATCAATTTAACAACTTCTTTACTCCTCCAGAAAATAATTAAATGATAATGTACTTATAATATTATAAATTTTTAATTTAATGCTATTATTACATTAATATTTGTTAATAAGTATATTTCTATTAAACATTTTTATAATATATTATATGTTTTTATATGTAAGAAGTTTTAAATATTTATATATGAATATTTGTGATATAATATTTATTATTTCTGAAAAATACTGTCAAAATTAAATAATAATATGATAAATTACTAAAATAAATTCATGATTTAAAATCACTATAAATACACTTAAAAATACATCTCTTTCTTATTAATAACATTAACTTATTTTCTGATTACTAATCAAAATCTCTTAAGTATTAGACTACTAAGTCTCGTTTAATTACCTAAGTATCCTTTAATCCTTCGAAGTTTTAAAATAATTTTAATGTATTTATTAATATATAATAACTTTAATAAAGATAGTAAATATGAATAATATGTATAATAATCAAAATGAAAGAAACATGAACAACATTAAAGAGAGAAGAGAAGAGAAAGACATTAATAATAATATCTCCAATATTGATAAAAGTTCAGAAATAGAGGATAATAAGAAATTACACGGGTTAAATAGTAATAATATAATTAATAGCGCGATTCATAATTTAGATGTCTCCCAACAATATTTTAGCAAACCAAATAAATCAACAACTAAGAAGGATTTCAATCAAAAAAAAGTCAAAAATAATATAAATAATCCTACATTGATAGACAAATACAATATTTCAAATACTCAAATAAATCAAGGAAATCAAGGAAATCGAGGAAATCGTCAAGATCAAGTTAATCAATGTGAATCTTTTTCTTCCAATTATACTAATAGAAATAACGATGGTAATTTTCCAAACATTGAATCAAATAATATAGATGAAGATAGGCAGTATATCTTAACAATAAAAGAACTAAATGATTTTATACTTCCGTTCACACATATTGGTAATTTAGAGTAATATATTAAAATAAAGTCTATTTTAGTAAAAGGATTAAAATAAGTGAATGTACAATAAACAATCCGATAAATTTTGAATATTTAGCTGAGCAAAACGATCAAAACGAACAAAATCAAGAAAATATTGATAATGATCAAGCCGAAGAAGAAGCGGAAGACCAAGAACAAGACGAAGAGCAAGACGATTCAGAGGAGATTAAATATTTAAAAAGTAAATACGATAAACATACTCCAACAAATAATATTAAAACAACTAAAAAAAAATATTATAGTTTAAAAGACTATAATGAAGACGAAGATCAAATAAATGTTTCTTCTTTTTGTGATAATAAATATTCAATAAAGACAAACCTCAACCAAGATTATTCATCGCATGATATTCTTAGTATTAATCCTCTTAGCTCTATTAATATTCAACAAGATGGGCAAGAAATACCTTCAAATAAGGCCCAACTTATTTTCAAAACTCTAACTTTACCTCCTATTTATATTAACGAAAAAGAAAAAAATAGACTAGCATCGTTAAATACAAATAATAACAATCTTAATCCTTTATTTAGAGTAAGTAGGAAAAGTTTATTTACGAACAGATTGTATATCAATCAACAAAGGTATAGTAATAGAGATTACATACTCAAAAAGATTAAATTAAGATTTTTTAAAAATTATTGTAAGAAGTATGTGACGAAGTTTTTAAGATTGCTGAATAAAGATAAAAGTTATTTACTTGAAGAAAAATTAGAGTATAAGAAGTTGCATTATAATTTTATTAAAAATATAAGCCCGAAGAAAAACAAGGCGTGGAGGTTAGAAGAGAAGTCTATTTTAGAATTATTCAATGAATTTAGTGATCTAAAATTAGATAATGTCGTCAAGTCTTTTCACGAAAATAAAGACGAATTTAACAGCTCAATAAAAACTACAGACTTAAAAACAAAGTTTATTATGTTAGAAAGTTTTAAAGATGTTTACAATGATTTCCTAAATAGTCCTAAAGACTTTGATAAATTTGTTAACAAAATAAAAAAAGACTTTATAAAGGGAGTTCAAAATAAAAATAATTGCAAAGAGAACTTTGAAGATATTATAAGGAATTTCTTAAACTACTTATTAAATTAATCAAATAAAAAAGATAAAATAAGTAAAAAAGGAAAGAAGGATTTAATATTTGTGACTAGCACATCAATGAAAAACATCGACATTAAATATTAGTATTAAATAAATAATTATTAATATATTATTAACATATTAGATTGAATTAAATTATTTTTGATATTAATATAAGATTTATAATGTTTTTATTTTTATCATGAGAGATATAACAATACTACTTACCATAACCATAATTATAATTGTGTTTTTAACTGTTTAAAAATCAGTAAATATATTATAATTGTTAACTTCTTTCAAATATATTTATACATTTATTTAATCAATTGATATATTACTACAAAAATTATAATTTTTATATGCTATTTTAAGTAGTAAAATGTAAATTTGCAATATTAAGTATATGTTTGTATATTAATATTTATTTAATATAAATTATTAAAAGTAATCATTATATTTAAAATCAATATGAGCTCGGAAGTAAGTAAATTTTAAAGTTTAGTTTGCTATCAAAAGAAAAATACAAGTAATAGATGACGAAGAAGAGTCAGACTCAAAACCAATAACACCAAAAATAAAAAATAAATCCAATAATGAACCAGTAGTAGAAGATAAGACTAGTAAAAATAATAATTCTGCTAAGAAAAATATTCAAATTTCAAATTCTGCCGACAGCGAAAAAAGTAAAAGGAAAGAGCTTACCAAAATACAGCCTCCTAAAATGGCTAAATTTAATGAAGAAAAAGACACTTTTAAAGAAACTGATAAAAATGTTGCTAATGACGCTGTTAAAGATGCAGTTAAAGACACTGATAAAGACGCTGTTAAAGACATTGTTAAAGACGCTGCAAAAGAATTAAGAGAACCAGACTTAACTAAGCCAAGGACATTAACATTGCCTAAGAAAGTTCCAGCTCAGGTTCCGCTTAAATATGTTCAAACTAAAATAAATAAAAATACATATTCTGGAGTTTCAGCTGCTTCTCAACAAAAGAAGGAAGATATTAATCTATGTAAAACTTTTAATTCAATCAATAACATCAATAAAAAAACACAACAAATATCACCTGTTAAGAATAAATCATCTAATCATACATCAAATCATAATCACCATAGAGGTATTATACTTATATTTTAATTGCATAATACAATTAGATGATAAACATTTACATAAAAAAAGACAAAGAGAAGAAGAATCAGAAGATGATGAGGAAGAAGAAGAAGAAGATGAATCATATGATGGAGATGATGCTTCAGATTCAGCATCTGAGTCAGCGCCTGAGAGTTCAAGCGGGTCTGGATCTAGTAGCGAATCTGATAGTGAATCTGAATCAAAACCAAAAATAAAACAAAGGGATAATATAGAAAAAAAGAAAGAGATTCATAAAAGTAAAATTACTATTGATATTTATTCGAATTATTTTAATGAATTTAGCTATTCATAAAAAGAATACTCCTGTAAAACATACGACTTCTCATAGACCTTCATCAGGACACAAAACTGTAAATAAAAAAAAAGTAGAAGGATCAGGAAAAGTATTAGTAACTAAAAAAACTCTTGTTATAAATTTCTTAAAACGATGGTGGTACGCAATTGAAGATTGGCCTCCAAGAAATTATGACTATTCGTAATATATCTATATTTACTATCAGAGATAAATTAAAAGAAGAAAATTTAAGATTAGTTTCAATTTCGGATTGGAAATTTGAATCGGATAAAGATAGTGAAGGAAGGAATAAATGTATAGAATTAAATGGATTTCCAGGCGTTTTTAGGGATTTTCAAGGAAAATGCTATGATTTGAGATCAAGAGACTTGTGTCCTAGTTATAGCAATTTTATGCAAAAGGTAACATACATATTTATAAAATTTTATATAGGAAATTAAACAAATCTATGTATTTTTAATTACCGCTTTAACTAAACAAATATCAGTATTAGAAAGTAACATCGATAACCTCGACTCTGTCGAAATGAAATTAATTGAGGATTTGAAAAAGGATTTAGAAAAGACACAATCAAATTATAATAAAATAAGTAGTAGCTAAGGTTAATGAATATAAATTTATATTTAATAATAATATTATAAATTAATTTTACAGAAATTTAATCAAAATATACAAATTAATATTAATTATATGGTAAAATGAATAATTTATAATAATATATTTATTTCATATAATAATATTCATGCTACTTATTCGAATTAAGTAAAGTGTTTTTCTTTAACTCCTCTTCGTCTATTATTTCTCCTTCTTCAATTTTTAAACTTTCCCTATTATTTTGATTTTAAATAAAATATATAAATATATTAAATATTTGAACTTTGCAAAGAAAAACTACTTACAATAATTTTTTAGCATTAGTAAACTCATCTGCAAAAGAAGATCTATACTCTATATAAATTATAATAAATAATTAAATAATTTTTATTTACTTAGTGATGTAGAGCTTGGACTTTTCCCTTCTGTCTTATCCATTTCTTCATCAGAGTTTTCAGCGCTATGAATGTCTTCTTTCGATCTTTTAAATTAATAAACAAATTAAAGGTAGTAAGATTAATCTATGTTATGTATATACTTTAAATCTGAGTATTTAGTTTCATCTTCTGATGCATTTACAATACTGTTACTGTTTGTATTTTTGTATGAACTTTCTAAAATATTTTGATCTATATTCATCATTTCCTCTTCTTTATATATTTTAGAATGTTTTCTTGAACTGTCAACTACATCAATTTGGTCTGAAAAACATATGCTCTTTTTAGATTTTTTCTTTTCTATTGAAGATGAATTACTTCCACCGCTATTTGAAACCAAAAAAGAATGTTGTTTTATTGAAGATCTTTTATTCATTTATTATTATTAAAATATCATTTATTAATTAAAGTTTATTAATAAGTTTAATAAATTAAATGAGCACAATAAAACATTTGTTAAGATAAAATAGTTAAATAATTTAAGTAATATAATATAAGTAATTCAAATTATAAATTTTAGTTTATTTATTAATTTTGAATAAAATCAATATAATCACTATAATCATTGATATCTATAAACTCCCATTCATTAATATTGAAATACTCTTGATTTCTAAAACAATCAATATCTAAACATAGCTGATTTAATATTTTAAAAACTTTTTCACTGACATTTTTAGTATTTAAATGATGAAGTTCAGGAACATGAATAAATAAACAATGCACATTTTCATTTGGTCTTGATAATTCATACGAGTCTAGATAATAAACATAATTGCATAAATATGTTCCGGCATTCTGAGATACTTTTATTTTATCATCACTTAATATTTTTCTAATGCTTTCTAAATCAAATTTGCTGAATATTAACTGATCTTCTTCTTTATCTGATTCAATTATTTTTCCGTTTAAGCCTTTATAATCGCATATATAGTTACGAGCTACATTCTCAAGATCAATACAGTCGATTCCGGCATCAACTCCAAAATGAATAATTAAATGAGAGTTGTCTGGCTCAGATGATACTATATCATTTATCTCTTTAAGATGATTTTGAACGCTTTCTACGTTTACGTCTAATATGTGAGTGAATATTAATTCGATTTTATCACCGAAAGTAGGGAATTCTCCCTTTTTGTTTAAGTCTTCTAGATAATCGACAAGTAATTGAGAAGGGTTTTCTTTTATATCTCCAAATGGACCATAACCTGTTAAATAAAGTTTTATTTTATCTGATGAGGAAATGTTGTCGAAATTTTGGTGTTTCATTTTATATATTAATTGAATTTGGAGAATAATTAATTAAAGTTAAATTAAAGTTAATTAAAGTTAAATTAAAGTTAATTAAATTTAATTATAATATTTAAGATTATATAAAAGAAAAATTAATAAATTGATATTAAAGACAATAAATGTAATTATTATAAATTTATATTAGTATAACAATATAATAATATTAATTTTTATAAATAAGTAAGATAATACTCTAATAATTAACTAATATAAGTAATATTTGTAATGTTTTCAAAGTAAGATATTTTCAATTGATTTCAAGTACTCAGTTATTTCAATACTATTCATTTTACTTCTTACAATAGTTTTATTCAAAATATTTTGAACTACTTCAACAAAGTTGATAAAACTTGAAATTATTTTCTTTTCACTATATCTCACAAAGACACAGTGCTTTTGGTTGAGTGACAAAGTATTACTTTTTAGTAGATTTTCATCTTGATTCATATCAGTTTCATAATTCTTTAGTTTACTCTTAAGAATTAGTTCTAACTTCTTAAAGACTTTCTTTTCATTATTTATGTTAATAGCATGATTTGTATAGAATCCAAAGCTTTTCTTTATTTCATTTTTATCTGATGATTCGATTAACCTTAAATAGCTCAAAAATTGTCCTATATTATCTAACGCGAAGCTATTTCTTAACTTAAATGTAAATGGCTCGTCTCTGTTATTAAAAATTTCTATCTTATAATTAATAAGAGGATCGAAATCATTAAAGAACAAATATACTTCAAAAGTATCAAAGATATTATTTTCAAATGTAATTCCGTAATTAGTAATTAGCTCTTGATTCGAGAATTTTAAGTTTGAATTGAATATTCTTCTGTTCTTTAATATATTTTTATTAGCAATTAGTCTATAACCATCTAAGTTTTTATCATATTCAAGTATAGTTTGTTTATTTTCAGGAACATCAGGAAGAATAAAATCTAATAATGGAAGTATGTTAGTATCGTTTTCTTGTCCTACTTTGAAATTTTTGTTAAAAACAGTATAATAGGCAGAAGTAAAGTCTGAATACTTAACACTTTTGAGTAACTCTCTTGTTATTTGCCAGTCTTTTTTCATTTCCTCTTTTGATACTCGAATTTCTTCATATAAAGCTGATCCTTTTAAATAGTGTAGTTCATTATCATCAAATGAAAGAGAAGTTTGTTGGTTAAAATGAGGATACATATTTAAATAAGGAGCTAAGCTTGAGTTATTTTTCATCTTCTCACTTAATAGGAATATTACTAGAGATAACTTTTGAGTATTTTTAACTGTAATTCCATTAAATGCGGTATATTTTAATAAATTCTTCGAAGAGTCAGAACCTTCTATTTGCGAGTAGGCTATCATTTGTGATTTAGGTATAAATAAAATCTCGTCTCCTTTTTTCAGGTTATCCTTAGCAAAAACCATAAACTCGTTTTCTTGGAATATAATATCAATATTTTTGAATTTGATCCCTCGGGTTAACATCCATTCATAAAATGACTTTAGTTTTCCTTCAGGAGTAAGGTTGTTTTGACTGTTCATCTCTTCAAAAATACTGTTTTGACTAATAGAGTTTACTTTTAGACTATTAGAGCGAGGATTGTTGTCTATAACACCGTTGTCTTTTAATTTTCTTAACATTTCTTCAAGTTCCTTTCTGTTACTTTTTTCCATTTCGGCTTCTGATTTATACTTTTTAACATCTTCTTTGAGAGTAATTATTAAGTTTTGCATTGATAAAAGACATTCGTTTTCTAAATGTTTTGTCTTTTGATCAGTATTAACCGCTTTCTTACAGTAAGAACAAGAGAAATTTTTGAATTCACATGTCTTTTCATGTTTAAAAATACCTTCGTATGGTCCAACGAAATTGCAGCCATTATCATTATTTTTACATCTAATTGATAGTTTTGAAAGAAGAGTATTCATTAACTTTGAACTTGGTCTTTCTTTGAATTCACAAGAAAATGGACATTTTAAACTGTTTTTCTTTTGCCATTCTGTTATACAAAATCTACAAAAATGGTTTTCGCATTTAGAACAAGAGATAGGAGAATAATATATTTTATGGCAGATAGGGCATAAAAACTCATCAACAGCACTCGTGTTGTTTGTAACACATCTTTCTATTTCGATTCCATCTGTATATTCGAAGTTGTTTTCTTGTTGCATTTAGTTTGTTATTTAAATTTTTTAGCATTTTTTCCTTTTATAATATTAATATTATGAATTTATTAAATTCTTGTCAAATTTTACCATAATTAGTTTATAATTGTTAATTATTTTAATTAATTTTATTAAATTTAAAATGTTAATTTTATATGTGAATTATATAAATAATAAATTCTATTATTAATTAGATTATAAATTAATACTATTATTCTCTTTTAATTGATACTATTCTCCTAGGAATTGTTCCTAAAGACATGCTATTAGTACTATTAGTACTATTGATATTCGAATTATTATTATCAATAATTTGAACACTTTCTAATAAATTTGTTGATTTATTGTTAGTATTATTTATGTTATCGCTAATATTTGTCTTTTTTATGTTTATTCTTCTCATCTTCATAAATTTAAAGAAATTGATTTTATTATCTTCGCTTAAAGTCTGTTCCCATCTTTGTAATATTTCAATATAATTATTTGACATCATTCCAATAAAGTTACTTACAAATTCGTATTCGTCAATACTTTGTAATGGAGTAATTATATCATTATATGTATTTAGAATTATCTATACAATATTAATATGATATTTTTATATTAATTATACCGTTTCAGGTTCAATTTCATTTTCGTCTACCCCTTCATCAACATAATTTTCATCTTCATCGTTTTTATTTGAATTCTTAGCATTATTAATATCATTATAAGTACTGTCCTCTTCATTTTCATATTCATCTATATTTTCTGCTACAAAGTTTACTCTTATAACCTTTTTAACCCTATTGTTTAAAATACTTTTCTCAATTTTTGTTTGTAAGTCAAGCAATTTATATAATATATTAAATGCTAAATCCATTTGATCAAGATAAGTTGTATATTTTGTATTGCAGGAGGTGTATATAAAGTTTGATAATCCCATAATCATAGTCTGTAAATGTTATTAGTATTATATTAATAATCATAAATTACCTTTCCTAAAAATACGGAATATCTTGATTCTTCTCGTAAAACATCATTTGTCCAATTAATAAATGTATTGAATGGAATACAATTAATAATAGTTTTTATTGATATATCTGGATAGTAAATAATAGTAGCATAAATTGTCGAGACTAAATTCAAGTAAAGATCATATTCTAATTTGGTCATATCCAAAACATTTATATCAACATCTTTAGTAACCTCATTAAAAACTGAATATTCACATAACACAAGGTCAATTTGTGATTGAGTAAATTTAATTAATTCTTCAATAA
>Ga0100378_1001889_pt1 | contig 21320 bp, 33 predicted proteins | sample CryGeymeta201502_FD_81535 | JGI IMG/M metagenome (GOLD analysis project Ga0100378, IMG submission 81535) | Groundwater microbial communities from Crystal Geyser aquifers in Utah, USA - Crystal Geyser metaG 2015-02 | ecosystem: Environmental > Aquatic > Deep subsurface > Groundwater | place: USA... | reverse complement strand
TTGCTAATGTACTCTCTAACTAAATCAGGAGTGCTAAGTAACTTAATCTCTGCTGAGTCGGAATATAACCTATACTTGCTAATGTACTCTCTAACTAAATCAGGAGTGCTAAGTAACTTAATCGCTGAGTCGGAAGATAACTCCGAAACCTTATCCCAAACATTAGATGTTTGCTCTTTATCTGTTTGCAGATATTCATCTGCCAAATCTTTAAATGTTAATTTATATATTTTCATTTTTTAAAATCTCCGAATCTAAATTTTATTTTAATTTTTCTGTGTGTATCTAATAAATTTTTAATATCACAATAAAAACTTTGATTAATATTATTTTGTAATGTTAATTGATTTAATATAGTTTTACTTAAGTTTTCAAAATCTTCAATATCTTCTAATACTGCTTGTTTTACATCTTCACTATAAAATATTTTAGTATCTATCATATGTGTATGATTTAATTCTTTATCTTTTAATGTTTTCATTTTTCTAAATAATCTTCTTCTAATTCTAATCCTTCAATACTACTTAACTCAGTATCAATCTTATTTAAGATTACACCCTTTAAAGGATTCTTGGATTCTTGGATTGAATCTCTAATAAATTCTAGTTCTGCTTTATCTAATAGCATAACGAAATCGTATTCAGTATTGTTTATTATGTCAACCATTTTTAATCTTCTAGCTCAATTAAAATAACATTATATTTCTTTTTAATATCTAACTCGCCACTTCTAATTAAATTAAAAGGAATAGTAATTCTTGCTCTAACATCATTAGCCTTTATCTCGCGATTTTCTAAACTTATTTTTTTTACCATTTAGATCACCATATAATAATCTTTGTAAACAGATTTCTTATTGCTTGTAAGTTTACATATTGCTCTAATCTCTTTTCTTAAAAATAGGAATTGACTAAATCTACTCCACATTATTTTATTTAGTATTTGTTTCATTTTTAATGTAATAATCTATGTATACATTTCTTTATAAACTTATGTATACATCAAAGAATAAAACTTAAAAATTATTAGCAAAAAGAATTAATTTTAATTTTCTTGTTCTAAATAATAACCAATATTATAACTAATATCATTATTTGCGCTCTCGCTAACTATCCTTAATACATATTTAGAATTAGGTTTTAAAATAAATTCATTTTCTGTTCTTGTTTCTCCGCCAGTTTTTTGTCCGTTTCCACCATGAGCTTCCAATAATTTAAAACCTAAATTAGTTATAGTTGGAGTAATATATATATTATTTGTAGAATTTTTTGGGCGCGGCCTATTTCTATTTACTGTTGTTTGTAGGATTCCATTACTAGAAATTATTGAATCTTCATATAAAGTTACATTAAATTCTGACGTACCCCTTATATTATTTATAAAATGAGTATCGTATTCTCCTGTTACTATTAATATCTCTCTTATTTCTCCTGAGTTTAATGTTGCTTGAGCACTATAAGTATAATAATATCCTTGATGTAGTTTTGCATGTACTGAGTCTATAGTTACAATATATTCATCAATTTTTAAAGTACATCCTGAAAATAAGATTAATATTATAATTAATATTGATATTAATAATTTCTTATTCATTTTTTCTTTTTATTTTTAGAAGTTGTCTTCTTCTTTTTAGTTACTGGCTTTTTAGGTTTAGCTTTCTTTTTATTCTTTTCAGTAATAGTTAATTTTTTTTTATCCTTACTTAATTCATAATTAAGTTTAGGGCTTTTTTTAGGTATTCTTTTTATTTTTTTTGAGCTTTGTACTACTGCTTTTTGTTTTCCTTTAGTAGATACTAATACATTTTTAGCTCTTGTTGTTGCACTTTTAACAGTATCTTTTTTAACTTTCGCTTTTGAGTTTATAGAAAGAGTTACTTTAGGTTTTGTTGTTTTCTTAGATTTCTTTAATTCTATTGTAGGTAAAGGAATAATCTTAATCTTAGTTTTAGTCTTAGTCTTTGACTTAGATTTTGACTTTGTTTTAGTTTTAGACTTTGTCTTACTCTTACTTTTACTCTTCGATTTACTCTTTGACTTAGTCTTAGCTTTAGTTTTCGCTTTAGCTTTAGCCTTACTCTTTGATTTAGTCTTAGCTTTAGTTTTCGCTTTAGCTTTAGCCTTACTCTTTGATTTAGTCTTAGCTTTAGTTTTCGATTTAGTCTTAGCTTTAGCTTTAGTTTTACTCTTAGCTTTAGTCTTAGCTTTAGCTTTAGTTTTACTCTTTGATTTACTCTTTGACTTAGTCTTAGCTTTTGTTTTTACTTTTTTTCTTAATTTTATCTTTCCCTTTGATTTCATTAAACCTAATTTCTTTAAGATTGCGTCGTTAACATCTAATAGCCACTCTGCAGGAACTTCGAATACGTCAATAATATTAGCTACTGGGTCTCTTAACATTAATTTTTGTTTATTTAAAGGAATATTCTTTTTACTTTTTGCTTGTTTCTTTAATGAATTAAGTATATATTTTTGTGAGATAGAATTAATATCATTCTTACTTAAATTACTTATCTTTATTTCATTTTTAATGTTTTTAGGTAGTTTATTGAGTCCTTTAGTAACATAATTAATTTTCTTTGTATCAGATAGATTTTTATTGATTCCTTTAGACATTTTAGCTAAAACTTTATTTGTCTTTTTAGGAGAGAATGGTTTAAATTTATCTTTTGAAAAAAATAAACTCATATTTCTACCAAAAAATAATGATCCTGCAACATCAAAAGGGTCTAATTTAAATTCCTGTATATAACTTTCTTGTGCAAGAAAAGCTAAACCCTCCCTAGCTCCTGCAATACCTACAGCAGTTTTCTTTTTTAAACCTTGTTTGATTAAGTTTTGAGCCATTACTTCGGACGAAATCTCTACTCTTAAAGCTCCTACTAATTGACCCCATACTCTAGCAGTTCTTTTCTTTTCTAATTCGATTAATGCTTTACTTATATCAGTATCATTAAGTCCTAGATTTTTTAAATCTTTCTTAAATTTCTTTTGCGCTAAATCTATTGTTTTCTTACTTGCAGAATCAAGGCCTATAAATCTTCCTGCATTTTCAGGACTTAGTTTATATTTTCCAATCTCATCCGTAATATAAGCATTATATAAATTATATACTTGAGTTGCATTTGTTTCACCTATTTTATTTGCAATCTCGTTTAAGAAAACATTATCAACATCTAAATAATTTTGAAATGATTTATAACTTCTATCACTAAACCCAGTATTTCTTACTACTGAGCTTGTAAATTTAATTAAGTTACTAGCTCCTTGAGAATTATTTTGAATACCTTTAATAAATTTAGACACATTTTTCTTTGGAATAGTTCTTAAACCTTTACTAGATATTTGAGTTGCACTAAATCCGAGCTTGCCTAATTTAGAAGCCGGGATGATAGTTAATACATCAAAGATAATATTTGATTTATCTTTTAGACTTAGTTTAGGATATTCACCTTCTGCCAACATTTTCCAGTTATTTCTACTCTCAGGAGTAGCTAAAGGAATAAATACTGCTAAAGATTCAGCCATTTTAATAGGGTCAACTCCCTTAATCTTTTTTATTTGGTTTGCAGCAACATTAAAGGATTTTGAAGTAAAATCTTTTGTTTTAGAATAATATTTATCTATTTGATTTAATACTTTAGGAGCATTTTTATTAATATATTTAGCAATATTTTTTAATTCTTTTGCAGAATTTAAAGCACTCTTAGAAAATTCTTTAATTCCACCCTCTTTAATTGCATTAAGATATAAATAAGTTATTTCAGAATAATTATCTAATAAAATTTTTGAAGCATTTTTAGTTGTTACTAAATCTTTTTTAAGAGAATTATATGTTACATTAAGCATTTTTGTTAAGTTTTTTTTAACTTGTTCCCTTTCTTCTGGCGTATCAATTTTCATAACAGTTTTAGCCAATTTATCTACTATAACTTCTGTTGGTTTTTGAACACCATAAGTTAAACCTAGGGCTACTAAATCCGTTGCAATATTAAATAAACCTACACTAATATTAGTAATATAATCATATTTCTTTAAATCTCTAACAATAGTATCCTCAAATATTCTAAATTCTCTAGGGCTTACACTTTGCCCTGTATTAATCTTATTTCTAATTATCTCTTCTTGTGTAAATAATGATTGGCTTGTATCAAATTTAATATTATTAAGTCTCTTTTTAATATCTTCTTGGGTTTTCCTACTTTGCGCAGTACCGCCAAAGAAATCTACCTCTTCTCCTTGTCTTGTTACTTGCTGATTTAGTATTTGTCTCTTTCTTTGTTCTTTTTGTATTATATCAAGATTTTTATTTGCGTCAATCTTACCAAACTCTGCTCTTAATTGCGATTCTTGTGATGTACTAATATTATTATTTAATCTTAATTGATTAAATACTTCATTAACATTTCTTGATAATGGTTTACCTGATAGAACTCTCTGTCTTACATTAGATTTAGCTATATCGCTTGTAGCTCCTGCTTTAATATATTCTTGTTCTAAAGCTTGTCCTATACTTTGTTTATCTGCTATTCTTGTATTGGATTGTGCTGCAAAGAACTTATCTGTATTTAAAAGTTTTTGATTTTTTTGTTCATAAGCAGCTAGAGTTTGTTGTGCAATCTCATTAGAAACACCAAGTTTAGTTAAATCTATAAAAGAAGGAGCAGTTTTATCTTTAAGTGCAGCATTAGCTATATTTAACTGTGCTTGTATACTTAAATTAGGAGTCTTTGAACTACTAGAACTACCACCTGAACTCTTTTTTTTATCAAAAGTTATCTTCGTACTTTTGCTAACATCTCTAGTACCTGTTTTTATAACATTACCTTCTTTATCTCTAAATGTTAATTTTCTTTCAACCATAAAGATTTAGTGTGAAGAATATTTATAAACATTTAGTTTTTTTATTTTATACAAAGATTTATATAATTTTACTTTTATAATACATATTAGCTAAATGAACTCATTAAATGCGATAATTCATATTAGCTAATTTATGTTTGTTTTTATTTATACAATAAGTCATTTGTTTACTGGTTCGATAAGCTCACTCCACTTATGAAAGGTAAGGTTTTTGCAAATGTTTCCCTTATCTTTCTTTTTTATTTCTGTATCAAATTGAAATATCTTAGTTCGTTAGCAAACCAATATAGAACATAACAAAATAATATTAAGGCCATGAACCAAGCAGTAAGTATTTGGTACATATAAATAGCTGAATATATTTCTATAAATAAAACTACAATTAATTGGTCAACAAATATATTCTTTATATATTCGAAAATAAGATTAATTATATACACTATTAAGATTAATAAAATATTAAACTTAGTAAATATATCTGTAAGACTAAATGGTTCTGAATTGTAACCCCATTTGAAAGAATATAATACTAATGAAGCTAAGCCTAATAATCCGAAGAAGTTTAAGAATAGTATTGCAGGTTCATTAGTAAACACATAATTATTCTTAAACTCTTCATAATCATTATATGGTGTTGTAGTAGTATTAGTAAATATTTTACAATCAGAAGTAGACTTTAAAGGATCTTCACACTCATAAGAGTAATTACCCCAAATATTATTATCTACTAAAGAAAATGATTCAATACGCATTGTCTCATTAACTCCGGCTAAAAATATTGCTAAAGAGAAGATTAAATAAAATCCTATAAACCATAAAAATATTTTACTTAAATTCATTTTCGTTTTTCTCCTTTAGATAGTTTAAGTTTATCTAAATAACTTTTTCCAAATAGGTCATTACTATTTACAAATTCCCTAATGAATGAGATTAATTTTGTTAGGAAAAATATTGAATACATAACAAAACTAAAATATATTATATTTAGGAATGTTGCATTAATAAAATTAATGATTTTATCTTCAAGAGCGTAATTAATACTAATAACAAATACGAAGAATGAGCTTAAAGAAAATATAAACAATAAAAACTTATTTGTTAAATATAAGAAATAATCTATTATGTTCTCTGAATCAATTTTCTTTTTATACATTAATAAAACAGTAAAAGTTAATAAAAATAATAAAAGGAATGTTATTCCATTGCTTAATATAAATATTGTTGTTGTCATTTTAATTATTGCTCCGGACTATACAAGTCCCTTTTTAATAGTGAAAAGAAAGCCATTGAAAAGAATACACATAATAAGAATATATATATTTGATAGCTCTCTAATATGCCCCATACAATTAAGAATATACCGAAATCTAATATAATTGATAGACCAATATAAAAAGTAATAAACTCATCAAATAAACCGAAGTCCTGTTTATTCTTGATTAAATAAAGAATAACACTTAAGGCCATTATACTTAATATAATTATGCCTATCCATCCGTTGGAATCTATGTTAGTTTGTCTAATAGCAGTAGTTAGTAAATCTGTAGTATTAAGTTCTGTAAAGTTTAATTGTAGATTTTCTATTCCCTCACTTATCTGTGTTATATTACTAGCCATTTTATTGTGATACCCTCCGTTTTAAGATTATATAGTACATTGTCATGTAAAAGAATACTGTAACTATTACCTTTGACGCAATTAAATAACCAGTACTTACAATTAGATTATATAATAATATGTTCATCATAATACCTGGAGTAATTAATATTGTTATAACTAATTGAGTAATGAATACAATTGCGTCCCCTATTACTTGTAATACTCCTAGAAATGCGTTAATAATTCCACCAGTAAAAAGATTATCTCGTTTAATAAAAGCTTCCATATTCTCTATTAAAGTATTACTCTCTGAGCTTGAATCTATCTGTCCGTTTACTTGAGCTAGTAAGAAATCTAGATAATCTTGTTTATCATCATCAAAAGTTTTGTCTAGAGAAGGCATAATTACACCAAATATATTAATACATATTTGGAATACGAAAAATAAGAGGAATATTTTAACAATAGTTTTAATATTTTGCGCCATCTTATTATTTCTCCACCTTTGTCATATATAAAACTAATGTTTTTAGGAATAAGAAAGTCCATATTAAAGAAGTCATATAGTTTTGGTTAACGTATGCTTGAATTATTAATATAACAATACTGCCACCTAAGAAACTTAAATTATAGAATGTGAAATTATTGAAAGATAAACTTAAAGAAATCAAACCAAAAATTAATACTAAAAATATTATATCAATAATACTATTATCTATTAATTCACTCAATAAAGCATTTTCTCCATAAGAAGTATATGTATTTAATATCTTCTTATCTCCTGCAATATAGAAATTAAATATATAAGTTAGTTTTTGGTTCTCTTCTAAAGTAAAAGTTTGAACTACTTGGCCTGCTGAGTTCTCATTACAGAACTCTCCAAGATAAGTTTCTGTTGTATTAGTAGTTCTGTAAACTTCATAACAAAAATTCTCTACTATCGCTTGTGCGTCTTGGAATGTATAAGTCATTTGTGAAGTTTCTGTAGTGAAATTCTTGTCTTCTGAAAAACTCCAACTAATAAAATCTAAATAGTCTCTCTCAATTACTTTATATTCTGTAGAGAAGATAATTTCATAAGGGTCAGTTTCTGCATTTTGAAAAGTTACTTGTGATAAACAAGCTTCTTCTTCTTGATAAACAGCACAAACATTATATATGGCAGTATTCTCAATAATATTAAAGAATACTTGGCCTAATACATTTGTTTCTTTTACTGTTTCTAAAACAAAGCCTTCACCTTGAATAAACTTATATAAAAATACATCTATGTTTGGTATTGCAATCAAAGAAGATGTTTTAACTTCAATAATCCTAGGTGATGTAGTTTGAAAGTTCAAGTAAATTTCTATAGATGCGTTTTGCCTTGTACTTACTAACTCAAAAGTATTAGATAATGTTTCATTAAGTACTACACTTATTTGAATTTGTGTATCTTGACTATAAAGGTTTTCTATTGTTATTTCATTATCGTTTGTTATTTGATAAGTGTTAATATTTCCCGATTCATCCGATATAAATATTAAGTAATCATTGTTTGGCGCTTCCGAACCATTAAAGATATTTTTTAATTGAATATTAATATAAACTTGGTTTGTAAATATTGTCTGATTTAAGTTTGTATAATTATCAGTAAAGTTTAATTGAAATTCTATCTCTTCATAACCCGTTTTTTTAAATGTAAAATTATTTACACCTAAACCATAATCATATATTGTGCCTGTGAAATATTCTTCATAAAATATATCATTAACTGTAAAATTTTCTAAATTGACAGTATTATTATTAAAGTAAACAAAAAATTCAGGGTCGACAAATACATAACTTGATTCGGTTGCAATATTGCCTGCAAGGTCTATTGCTGTGATTGTGTAGGAAAGATTACCATTATGAGTTAAATCGAAGTTAGTTTCCGAGTCTTTATTTAGACTATCGATAGAGATATTACAACTTAGTAGGTTTGTATCTGTGCAACTAAAATAATCACTTGAGAACTCATAAGAATTAATCTCTAAAGGAATTGAATTATTTATCTCAGGGTTTGTTAGGTCTATTGTAAAGTTTGCGCTTGTGTTTGTTTGACCATCCTCATCAGTCGAAATATAGATAATATTATGCAAGCCTTCACTTAATGAGTTTAAAATTAAAGTTGTAGAATTAGAATCATTAACTATGCTTGTTTCTGTTCCACTATCTAATGAGTAAGACATATTAGTGTTTGTTTTCGTGTTTAGGTTAATTGAGATACTTGAAGTATTATAGTATTCTTGTGTGTTGTGTTTTATTGTTGGGGTTAGCGTTAAAACATCATCACAAGATAAAGCGTTATTGGAGTTGTATAGTTCTTGAATTTCAGATAAAGAAAGTGTTTGTTCAAATATCATAAACTCATCCATCCGACCAACAAAAGGTCTTGATAGTCCCTCTATTGCACCAATCCACGTATCATGTGTAGAAGTTTTTAATACTCTACCACTACTACCTGCTGTCCCAGTGCTTGTAACATAAGCTCCATTGATATAAAGATTATTTATTCCATTTCCACTATTAGTGAGTACAATATGATACCATGTGGAAGTTGATAAACTTATAGAACCACTTGCATCAGAAGTTGTTGTAGTTCCATCTGAAAATGCGAACAAAGGACGTAAATCTGCATATTTTGTTTGAAAAACTACATTTAGATTTGAAATATCATTATTAATTATTGATTGATAAGGCTCCGAATAACTGGGCGAATACATCCAAAAACTTATACTTGTAGAAGTGAAGCCATTAAATAAAGTTCCAGTAGTTAATCTGTCTCCGCTTGTGAACTCCACACAGTCTCCTATTTTACAATTACTACCAGTTAAAAATGTTGTTCCAACATTATTTAAATCCCAACCATTAGTAGTTAAATCATTATAAGTAGAATCATAACTCCAACAAGCTTCTAAATTACTACTATTAACAGCAAAAGCACTCCCTGAAATAAGCGAACCCATAATAAGGAACATTAATACTTTGACAAATAATTTATTTAGTTTCATTGGTAAGCCACCCCATAAATAAAGAATAAATAGTTTAGAAATTTGTAAAGTTCTAAATCTACAATATTATTATTAAATAAAAATAAAAAGAATTCATTTTTTACATCATTAATTGTAACCATAGTTTTCTCTTGTGTTTATTATTTTTAAACTTTTGTTTTATTTCTTTCTTTTAATGCTTCTTTACATCTAGTTTGTAGTTTGAAAATTAAAAGTCCGTCCCTTTTTTCTCTTTCTTTTTCTTCAATTTCTTGTTTGCTTAAGTGTTCGTGTTTATCTTTTTTGAAACTTGTTGAGAATCCTAGCTTACCTGCAGTTAAATGTTTTGCAAGAATTTCTACAGTCTTTCCTGAGATGAATACTTTTTTATCATTCTTCTTAATCTTTGAGAACTCTTTAGCTTTTTTAATATAACTCTCTGAATCAAAACAAAAAACATCATCTTTCTTAGAAGTTTTGTAAATGAATTTCTTTTGTAACTCACTCGTATACTTTTCTTTTCCTTGTTCCTTTAATGCAGCTTTTATTTCTGCTCTTGAAATTATTTCTTTTGTATGATGTGAGTAGGTATAATCTCCTCTAGGAATAATAATAGTATCAACAATATCAGGAATAGAACCAAAACCATTTTTATCTAATGAAAATCTATTAATTCTAATAAAATTAGTCCTGCCTAAGATAAAATCTTTAACTAGTTCGAAAGGCTGAGGATAGCAAAGTATTCTAAATCTTAATTTCTTTCTATCCTTTCTCATTGATTCCCTAAAGTCTTTATTTGATTCGCTCCATCTATCCTCTGCTTTAAGTTCTCCTGCTTCATCACAAATAATAATTCTAAACAATAAATCGTTATATTTATCCGATAATTCATTAAATGTCTCTAAATCATGCGCTAAACAGTTTTCCTCTGTATATTCATAATATGTTCCCAACTCCTCACTAATAATTTTAGTTTCAGTCATAATATAATGAAACATTAGGCCTAATTGTGAAGCGTCTACTGTTTTTCCACTTCCTTCAATGCCACCATCAAGACCAAATATGTCTAAGGTTTTAAATAACATATCGTAAGCATACTGACAAAACTTAACGAATATATCTTTATCCACTCTAAACCAGTCTCCTTTAAAGTTTTGAAGTTTCTTAGGTGGTTCGTCTAATAACTCTAACCATCTAGATTTATTGAATACCTTTCTAGTTTCAAGTACTTTCTTTTCTACAATTCCGCTCATTTTTTATATGTTCTCCAATCTCCGTCTAAGATTTCTAACTGAACTCTCCACAATCCTTTTATTTTATTAATATAACTCATCTTGAGCCTTCTTTCCATTAATAAGAATATCATAATTAAAGGCATGAATAATAAAGAGCCACCAAAGAAAATAAATCTTAGAATACCTTTACCTTGTTTCTTTTTTATCTCTCTAACTTTATGTTTATTATTCTTGCTCATCTCCGTTTCTCCTCTTTCCAAATATCTATAAACTTTTCCTTTTTTAATGGTGGTAATGTTACAAACCATAGTAATATCATTGCGCTACCATATAAGTACTCTTGATTTAAGAATGTTAATATAGTTGTTATTAATAATGCTCCATTAACAAAACCTAATAACCAAATAACATAAAGTCCATTTGTTAACTGTTTCTCTTTATCTAATTCCTTTTCTGATTTAGTTTTTATCTCTATCATTTTTTATTTATGTCCATGTAGGATCATCTCCATATTTGTTTTTAAGTTTAGGACTCATATCTAACTCTCCAAACTCATAACTGATATATCTTTTAATTAAAGATATGTTAGTTCTCAAAGGCCCAATTATATCTTTAATCTTTTGTCTGTTCTCTGTTGTCATATCATCAAGAGAATCATATTGGGTTAATTTAATGATTAGTTCTGTGTTCTCTTCTTCTTTAATAAACTCAAAGTCTAGATTATTGAGAAGCTCATCTTTAATTGCATGTCTCTTAAAATAACTCGAGAATACTATTAATACTGTGTAAATGCTACGTCTAACTCTTAATAGATTAGTGAAGTTAACATCTTTAGTTATCTCACTCATCTTTATTCTTAGGTTCTCCATTTCCTGAAAGAAAGTGTCATAGTTTGCAAAGCCTATAGTCCTTGCCGATTTATTGCTCTTCATTATTGGTAAGAATCCGTTTGCAGCTGCAACTCTAATAAACTCATAAAGTATTGTTAATACTTCATCAAAGAAAGAATAATAATCATTTACAATATAATTATATTTAGTATTACCTAATTTATCTATTTTATAATCATAAGTCTTTAACTCTTTCCTATATTTAGTATATTCCTTAGATGGATAAGGGTTAAGCTTCTCAGTAAAACTATCATGGTCTTTAAGTCTCTTAAGTATTATGTTATCCTTTTCCTTCTCCTTATTGAAATCGCCTTTGTATAATATCTGTTTGCCTATAATATAGTAAGAATAGTCATCTGTAAACGTAATAACTTCATTCTTAAGCCTACGGATATTATATTGCTTCTCATCTATTAATAAGTGAATCAAATTAAATAGTCTTGAATATAAGTTCTTATAGAATAGATGAAGATTCTTATATTCTATTTCTTCTTGATTGTTAAAGTCTAGATTGCTATTTGTTATTGCACTCATAAGAGTATAATATTTAATTAATATATATATTTTAGTTTTTTGTGTTTAGGACAACATTAGATTGAGTAAACTGGGTTTACCGGTAAACTCGGTAAACTGGGTTTACCCTTTACCCCACAAATACTATTATCTATTGCTACTATGTAAACTTAGCTAGAATGGTCTCTCAGGGGCTGTCAATATCCGATATAGGTATAATATAACTTGTAGGTAATAGTTAATACATATGCTGATAGTATATTATTTGAAGGCCTATCCAAGAGTTTAAGCTTGGTTGAATCCATATCTAGAATAGTCTATAATGATTATACAAGCTCTGAGAACTATAAATTATACAAGAAGCACTTTTTGTTATAGATATTAAACACCTAATTTATATCTATTATATTTTTTACGACACCTTTAATTAGCCTGAGATACTATTGCTTTGATAGTATGAACTGATATGTCCTTCTTCTTTTTATCTTTATCTATCTGATATATATCTGATTGCTCAGAAATTTCTTTATATGAAAAGCCTTTAGAATGCCTTTCTATTATCCTTGCTCTCATGCTTGAACTAATAGTTTGTTTAGCACCCCATTTATTTCCAGTCTTATTACTAATAGTTATTCCGTTCTTCTGACTTACTCTTTTCTTTATTTTCATACTCATATCTTCACTATGTTGTGAAGCCATAGAAGAGAACATCATTAATTGAAATACATAAAGTAACTGTTCTTGGTTTGAGTTATCTTGTATTTGTTTAAATTTATCTTCCAGGTCTATCTCATTTTGTTTTAATGAATATATATTAATATTACATACCTTTCTTATTAATTGAAATATTAAAGAATAAAAGAAAACTCTTGAGATCCTATCGAATGCAGATATAAATAAATTTATCTCTTTTCTATTCTCTACATTATTTTCTAGTATATCTTTTATTGTGATGTCTTTAAATAAATAATTTTCATAGATAGAAATAAATTCATCTCGTGTTGTATTCTTGTAAGCGCTCTTTACTTCAACGAATAGAATAAATCCTTTTTCTTTTAGTTGTGGATATTTAGTTATTAAACTATTAAAGTCTCCTTGTAGCTTGTTTAGTGTGTCTTGAATTGGGTTATCTTCTTGCTTATCTATTGCAGAAAGTCTTAAATAAATTATATTATCTTTATTTTGTTTATATTGATTAGAAATTGATTCTTTAAATTTCTTTATCTCATCTTCTAATATTAACATCTTTTACTTAATTCGTTTATTAACTCATCAACTCCATCTTTATAAGCTTATGTATACATCAAAGAATAAAACTTAAAAATTATTAGCAAAGATTAGAATTTATTTAAAATATCTTTTAAATCTTCAAATATGTTTGACTCTTTTCTTTCAGTTGTCCCATTACAATATTTGCAAGTTTTTTGCATTAATCTAACATTTTTCCTACAAAAATACTCTTTATATCCTCTTCCTCCACATTTTAAACATTTTCCCATATTAAATCTCTATCCTCTTCTTAGCTTTAAATACATATTGCTGATTACCAAAATTACAAAATATTTCTATATAACCAAACTGTAAAAGGAATAAGATATAACCTTTAAAGATGTTCTGAGAATAATAATCGTTCTTTTTATCTAACTCCATTAAATCAGATAGCTTAAAACCTAAATCGTTTTTATGGAAATCGTTTATCTTTTCAATAATTGAGATAATATTATATCTATCAATTATTTCTTTTTTCATAATATTTTTATCTTCTAACATTTTTAATCCCTATCAGTAGTCTTTTCTTTATCAGTTGTTAACTCATTAGATTTATAACTCTCATTTAATGAATTGAATAATACTGTCCTATTACCTTTAACATAACCTATTATATTAACTAGTTTAGTTGCAACTATTGTTAAAATCATTCTAGTATCTTGAGTATTACAAACTTCGAAAGGTAAATCTTCAAGGATTTCTCCTATTTGGTTTAATGAAAATATTACTATTTCGCTAATTTCGTCATCTTGTTTCTCACTCATAAAGTTAATTTTATTAAATATAGTTATAAGTTCTGCATTAATTACATCAATTACATCAGTAGTTGTTATTGCAGACTTATTTTTAATATATATTTCTTTTGTTCCATCAATAGATTTAATATAACCTTTGATAGTCATATTAATATCATCTAGAGTCTCATCTATTAAATATGATTTAAAAAAATCCTTTTCACTTGGGCTTAATTCTATCTTTACTTGAAATTGTTTAACTAGGTCTGCAGCTCTCTGAGTAGTTTTTTGTGTAAAGTCTAATGAAAGATATTTCATAACATTATCTCTCTCATCTTTGAGTAATGTGTCCGTTATTATTTCTTTTATAGTAGTCTCGCTCTCAGTCCCATTCTCCAGGACATATTTTTCTAGTTCTAAAGATAATTCAGATAAATAATTAATATCATCTAAAGTTAATTTAATCCCATCATCAATCTTAAATATGTCTTGATATAATTTTTTATTTTTAATTATTCCCATTTTATCGCGGCTCATTAAAGTCTAAGTTTTGTGTATTTGGATTTTGTTCAACTTTTATTCCATTCCTGACTAATTGTTCCCTTAAGAACTTAACCTCTTCATTTAAAGGCTCTAATCTTATATTAACTGTCTCCGCTACTCTCTTATCATGTAGTTCTTCATCAAATGTAATTAATTTAAAACAAGCGAATCCAATTAGACAAACCATTAAGAAAATTCCTATGGCCTTAAAAAAACCTTCAAGATGTTTCTTATTTCTAAAATTAAGAATCTTTTGCACGTCCTGAACAATCTTACTAGTTACTGTGCTTCTACTAGTATGCTCAGGTGTCACGTAATTATGTTCAGTAAATTTTAACCAGTTATAGCTTTGATTATGCTTTCTTAATAAAAACACTTTCTTTTTAGTAAAAGGGTGTGTCATAGTAAATATTGCAGTCTTACCATACTTAATAGTTTCTAGAATCTTTTGCAGCTGAGTTTTCTCGTACTTGAAATCTTTTAAATCAATTAACTTATATTCTGAATAACCTTGGGCTATCTTATTTTCAATATGTAAAATAAATTTATTAATATCTTCAAGCCTTTTCTTTGTTTGCTCTTTCTTATTATATTCAGTTTCTAGATTAATTTCTAGCTCAGGTAAATAAAATAAATAATTAATCTTTATTTGGCCATTCTCGAAAGTCTTATTAAGAATAAATTTCTTGCTACCTATCTCAATCTCTTCAAAAGGTACCATATCCCTATTAATTGACATATCATAATTAAAAAATGATACGTAACAATCTTCTCTAGTCTTATAAGGGTTATTTTGTGGATTGGTTTTAATATCATAATATTTTTCAATAGTTTCAATTATTTCTTCTCTACTTAGAGAATCCTTACCCAGTAACTCTTTTCTTTTCTTGTTTACTTCTTCTTTTAACTTAGGATCTAATTTCTTCTCAGTATCTTGTACTGAAATGTTAATAGCTTCTCCGTTTTCTTGTAATTTAGAAGTGTCTTGTTTAGGTTTTCTAAAAAATCCCATAAAAAATACATAATTAGTTTATTTATAATAGTTTTTATTTAGAGTTAGTGACAATATATGAAAAAAATAATAGAAAAGAAGAATGATTAAATAGATTCCTTAGAATCTATCCATACTTTCTTTTTTCTCTTTCCAAAGTCCTGAGGACTTAAGAGCCTTAAACAAGAACACTAGACCTAACAGCGAGAAAATAATTGTAGTCGCTTGTAAGAATCTTAATACTAATGGGTTCATTACACCAGTAAAAGCTACGTAATCATCGTATGCACTGATCGTGACACTAGTATTAAATGTTGTACACTCAGCCGCAGACTGAGAAGCATTACTACACTCATATTTATAACCTCCAGTAAAAACATCTCCTTCTACTACTGCTTGACCGAAATACAGACCTACACCTGCAAAATAACCGGACAAGATAGCGATTAGAAATGAACCGAAAGCAAGAAACACCATTACTAGTGATTTTACATATTCATCATCTTTAGATACCATGTAAATAATATATAATTATGTTATTTTATAAAGGCTAAGTGTTACTATATAGTAAGTTCTATAAAAATTAATTCTTAGTATCAGACAAGAATACATCAAATATGAAGACACATAATAATAAAATAAGACATCCTACAAAGAAAATAAGACTAAGTGTAAATATAATTGAACCAAATACTGTACTTAATATACTAAATAAAGTGTTTAGGTTTGCAAAGAAAGTATTTTTGAATAAATCAATGTAATTAGTTATTTGGACAGTAAGAAACCAAGAAATGTTAAATAAGAAAAAAAATCCATATAAGAATAAAACTATAACTTTATTTAGTCTTTTTAATTCCATATCTTAATAATAGTTAAGTTAATTTATATAATTAACTATTATTTATCGAAATATTAGTCATTGTCTCATTAAATTTCTCATTTGCAGTATTAATAAACACTTCATTTGCGAAATTCCAACCGAATAATAATATTATAGTCAATATTGTGCCTATAAATCCTACCATTAACCAAAATCTAAGGTCATTATGATTAGATAGAAAGTATTTTGATTCGATTATGTGATATTTAACATAAGTAAATTTCTCAATCATAAATAAAAAAACGAAATGTTTTGTATAACTATAGTTTTCTCTGAATATGAATAATGGCATTTTACGGTCTTTAATTAATATTATTAAGAAACCAAAAGATAATGAAATAAATAATCCTAATAAAATATGAGCAATATAACCCCAAGTAAGAACTTTAAAAATATAATAAGTTATTGTAAATATTACTCCTTCATCATGTAATAATTCTTGAAAATTCATTTTTTCTTTTTATTCTTATCAATTAAATAATAAGTTAGTCGAAACATATATATTCCTGAAACGCAGCCTAAAAGATAAATCATTATTATAAAACCTATTAATTCTGTGTTCATTCTTTATCATCCTCACAAGGCAATTTAAAACCTAATTGGTAACTATTTTTAATCTTTCTTTGCTTGATCCTATTTTTAATTTTCATAATTTCTTTTAAATCATATTCGCACTCAGGACATCTAGAAAGTTTAGAATATAAACTTATCTTATATTTACTAGAACATCTGGAACAACTTTTCTCTACTATTTCTTCAAAAGCAATCTTATTTTTAATTTTTTCCATTTTAGCTCTGTTCGCACTCAGTAACGTACTCTAAATAACACTTACTACACATTTTAGGTAATAGCTTTAAACACTCTTCACACTCAATTAGTTCAGGTGATTCTAAATAACTTTTATTTTCATTCATTTTAATATCTCACTTCTTTCTTTAAGTAAATCTATAAAGTTTTCATAATTTTGCTTGAAAGCTTTATATTCAAAAGTATCTAACATATTTCTAGCAGTAAAATAAACCATTCTTTGATTATATGCTTCAATTACTTCTGTATATTTTTTCTTTTTTATAATGATTAACCAAATCATTTTATAGGGATTATTTAATTCAATAATCATTTTCAATTAAGTTTTTATATAATTATTTGTAATTATTAATAAGTAGAAAACTCATCTATTATATTATCACACTCTAAACAAACATATACCATACAAGTTCTAGGACTTCCTAAATCTACGGCTTCTTCTATTTGATACTCAACATCTTTCTCACAATTATTGCAATACTTATATTTATATCTATTATATTTTGATTTCACTTGTATCTGGTCTAGAATTTCACTTAAGAATTCTAACTCTTCTTTAGGAACTAAAGGAGTTTCTTCTTTTGTCCACTTATCTTTTAATTTTTTCATTTTTTATTTAAATTAGTCTTGCTCTTCAAAACATAAAGTACATATATCTAAATTATTTTTAGTTAAATAAACTTTATATCGTAATATGGTCTCACGTCCACAAAAACCACATCTATTTTTGTATGATTTAATAAGTCTTTTTATAACCATAAATTAAACTATGTATACAATTTATATAAACATTTACTAGAAACGCTTATATTTCTATTAGAAAATATTAATTAGACACACACCCCTATTTCTACTGGAACTATAAAATAATAAAACTATATATTTCTTTTTCCTATTTTCTGCTAAAAAGTTTTAGTCATTGATTATTATTATTATTTTATTTATAAGAGATACTATTATTAAGTTAATAAAAAAACCTTTCCAGTAGAAATGGTAACAGATTGGTGTTACTCATTGATACTAATTATTAAGATTATAAATAACTATCAATAATAATTATTTATTAAAATTATTAATAGTTTAACATATAAAAAAAATGTGTTCTATTTCTAAAATAGTTTCCAGTAGAAATAGGGGTGTGTGTGTCCTCGAAATTATTAAAAATTATACACTTATTATACAATACAATATACATATATTATACAACTCATTATACACTACTACAAATACTTAAAGGTAGATTTTTTTTTTACTAATATTGTATAATATAAGGTTATTTGTATAATAAGTGTATAATATATAGTGTTCATTATACAACTACTTTTTCAGTTATACAACTTTTTTCTTCATTATACAACTTTTTTGTTTTTTTGTAGTATGTTTAGGTTTTGAGATATTATTTATAATTATAATATAATATAAAAGCTTATAAATACTCTTTGACTTAATATTCTAGGTGTAAAATACACCCAAATAAATATAAAAATGGTAAAAGAAATTGATGTAACGAAATATATGAATGAAGAAAAGGAAGATGTAAGTAAAGTATTTGATTTATCAAATAGTAAAGAACTAGAAGAATTAATTGATGAAGTAGAGACACAAAGTATTTACTTTAAACCAGAAGTTGATATAACTTATAAAGTTAATTTAACATCAACAATGGTACAAAAAGTAGATAAGGTATTTGAAAAGGATGGTAAAAAGGAAGAAATTGTAAAATATGCGATTGGAATTAAAGCAACTGACAAAAAAGGAACTGAGTTTGTAGGTATTTGGGAAGTTGGTAAAAGTATTTTACAAACTATTCTAAAAGATTTTGATGTTAATACAACATTTAAAATAACTAAAACAGGTACAGGTCTAAGTACAAAATATAGTGTAATTAAAGATTTTTAATTACTTTTTTATTTTAATAATATTATTTTTTATATAAAACTACTAATAAAGAGTTATAAATATTTATATAAAAATAAATTTGTAAGATATTTATGGATAAAATTAAAAAATAATATTTTAAGGAATATGCAGAAAAGAAAAAAAGAGCTAGAGAATTTTATTCTCAAGTAAAGAAAGGTTACTTTAGAGAAATAAACTTAATGACAGTTGTGCAAAATTATGTTTATGAAGTAGAATTAGAATTATATTCTAATAAATTATTAGGATTACAATAAATAAAAGAATGACACATGATAAAAAACCTTTATTAATAATTTATAATGAATCTCCTGAAGATATAAACTTAGAATTATCTAAACAAATAACATTTTTAGAAAAAATGGCTTTACTTACCTTTCTTAAGATTTATTGTAAGGATTTAGAAAAATATATAAGAAATAGTTTTGAAGATGTAGAAATAGAAGAAGACTAGTTATTCTAAGTAAAAAGATAAATTTAAATACTTAATTCTTTGTATATTGATTATGAGAATCATAATACCACAATATGCAAAAGCTGCAGCAAGAAAAGGTTTGCAATTAAGAAAGAAACTTCCAGATTCAAAGAAGTTTGGGATCACTAAAGAAGAAGCAGAAATTTTAGGGATTAATTCGGGAGTAGAAAGGGCAAAGCAATTAATCAAGAATAGAACTATTTCTATTAATGACGCTAAAAGTATTAGAAATTTTCTAAATAGATTCAAGAATGCTCGAACAGAAAAACAAAAAGGCGCTGTTTTATTATGGGGTGGCCAAAGATTTAGAACATATTTAGATAATATATTAAAAAATATGAAATAATTATTAAAAATGCTCCTTTAAATCCTTTTTCTTATAACAATAATACTAAAAACTAAAAAAGTCTTCTCAAATAGCTTTATTTTAGCTAATTGCCTTAAAAGTGATGATATTGGATAGAATTGCAGTAAATTTTATTAATAATTAAAAAACTTCGTATAATCAAGCTTATACGAAGTTAAAAAATATTTAGAAATTGTTCTAAAAGGGATTATTTTAAGAATAATGTAAAAATTACTTGGTAAATAAGTCACCCTTGTTATTAATAAATTGTTTAATAAGATTTTTTGTTATTAAAGGTTTTAGCCCTTTTGTTTATCTTAAGTTAAATTATTGTAGATTTTAGAGACCTACAAAACTCGCCATTATTCATCTTCTTTTTCCCACTCTTGTTCGAGTTTCTCCATTGTGTTTTTTGATAACTCACCAAACTCAAACTTTTTCCATAATTTTACTTGCCTATATTCATTATGGTCTAAGGGAATATCGTAAAATCTATTTTCTTTAGATAGTTCTTCTTTATTAAAACCTCTATATATTTCTAGAACTTCATTATCTAAATCTAAAAGATATGCCCATTCACAAAATAATGAATCTCCTGCAAAGTTAATTGAATTAATTAGAACTTCTGGAATTTTATCTTCAAATATTAAATTTAAAATTTCTGCGCCAATATCTCTACTTAATTGAGGATATTCAGATTTCCAATTTGAATTATATATTTTATCTCTCTCTTCTTCAGATAAAAACTTATAATCTTTAAGAATATCTTTAAATTCTTCAAGATATTCATTTTTAATGAGATATTCTAATATAAATTTTAATATTATTTCTCCTTGACCTAAAGGATTTCCATCCCACTGACCATATTGAGCAACTTTAATTTCTTTGTTTAATTCTACTATTGTTAAATGTCTTGTTCCCATTTTATCTTAAGTTAAATATATGTAGTTTAAATATTATTTCTAATAATATTTTTGATATTATCATTAATTCCCCACTTGCTAATGTACTCTTTAACTAAATCAGGAGTGCTAAGTAACTTAATCTCTGCTGAGTCGGAATATAACCTATACTTGCTAATGTACTCTCTAACTAAATCAGGAGTGCTAAGTAACTTAATCTCTGAGTCGGAAGATAACCTATACTTGCTAATGTACTCTCTAACTAAATCAGGAGTGCTAAGTAACTTAATCTCTGCTGAGTCGGAATATAACCTATACTTGCTAATGTACTCTCTAACTAAATCAG
>Ga0100378_1001875_pt1 | contig 21430 bp, 30 predicted proteins | sample CryGeymeta201502_FD_81535 | JGI IMG/M metagenome (GOLD analysis project Ga0100378, IMG submission 81535) | Groundwater microbial communities from Crystal Geyser aquifers in Utah, USA - Crystal Geyser metaG 2015-02 | ecosystem: Environmental > Aquatic > Deep subsurface > Groundwater | place: USA... | reverse complement strand
ATAAAAAAAAATTTTCATCATCTGAAAAGCAGGATTATATCTTTTTAGGTGGTATAAATATATCTATATAATCTTTTATAATAAACAATTTAGATAAAAATACTACACCTAGAGATATTATAAGAAGAAGTAATTTCGATATAAGTTTAGAAGAGCCGGTTATTATTAATTTGTATAGTGATAATGAAGAGAAGGGCGGGTACTGCGATAATGAAGAGAAAGAAATGAAAGACGATAGTAGTAAGAATGAATTACAAGTTCAGAATACAAATATTTATTATAAGTTATTGTATAGTAGTGAAAAGAAACATAAAGAAATGCCTTATAGACTAAATAATACATGTTCGAATGTAAATAAATTAACATTGGCTTCGCCTGATAGTTCTTCAACAGATGTTTGGAAATAGAGCTATTAATTTAGAAGTAGTTTAGAAGTAGTATAGAACTTAATTAAACTAAATTAATTAATAAAATATAAATAGAAAATATAGTATTTTATATATAAATCAAATTAAAAATTAGTATTATAAGTGAATGAATTACGAAAACTATTAACTAATAATTTTATTCTTATTAAATAATTATTGATATTTATTTAGGAAATATATGTTGATTATTGATATTGAATTGCTTCAAGTTTTTCAATCCATTTTAAAAATATTGTCTTATGTGTAACATCATTTATAACATCAAATAATTTTGCTTTTACTTTTAGTACTTCAAGAACTAAATTTCTTGTTTGCTGATCATACCCAAGATAATCATTTCTTAGTAAATATTCGGTTTTAATTGTTGAAATGCTTAGTTTTCCTAAAAATTCTTCAACATAACAATCAACTGGCATTAATTCTTGAATTTCTTTTTCTAACTCATCACCAGGGGCTTTATAATACTCCTGCTTAGTTTTATTTTTCTTTTCTACATATCCATCTAATATTTTGTTAATTTCTTTCAAATTAAGATCATCAGATTTATTTTCTAAGTAAGGTTTATCTGTTTTCATTTATAAATTATTAATAAATATTAAATATAAATTACTAGATTATTAGATTACTTGGAAACTATTAAATATTAAGTATTAATTAATAAAACACTACTATTAATTATAACGAAATATTAATTAAATTCATAATAAACTCATAACTCTATGCTTTCTTTTCTTTATAATTCTATCCTTTCTATAATTTTATAAGCAGACTCTAAATGAGTTGTTACTAAACCATAAAATTCTCTTCTTTTTAGACATACTTCTTTTTCTTTATTATCATTTATATCAGTACAATAATCTTTTATAGGAGTAAATTTCCAACCATGATGAGTTCCACAATAAAGACAATTACATATAGACCAAGAATATCCCAAAAAGAATGTTTCCTGTGAATAACTTTCTGAATCGCAAACTAGGTTTACTGACTTATTTGTTGTTATTATCTCAAAGTATACATTTTGAGGATTGATAAAAACTTGAGAAAATACATTGTTTTTATTAAATAATTTCTTTCGTTTGGAATTTATTGCAATATGTGATTTAATTTCTATTATATTTTCTATGTAAGATATTTCGTTTTTACAACTTTGGCAAATGATATTACAATAATATTTATTAAGTGAGAAGATGAACAACATAATAAAATTAATTGTTGAGATTTTCACCATTAAATTATTTATGAAATATATGTTATTTATGTTATTTACAATACAATAATAAAACAATAATCAAAATAGAAAGTAAATTAATTACAGTTAGATGAAATTAATAAAGTTAAATATAGTAAGTCAACAAAATGTCTGCTTGCTGTATTTACATATTAGAATTACAAAATAACAAATTTTACATAGGAAAGTCCTATGACGAAAACGGAATGGACATGAGAATAAAAGCACACTTCGAAGGCAGAGGTTCTAAATGGACTCGGTTATACACTCCAATTAAAATATTAGATAAATATTTAAAATGTCATCCAAGAGAAGAAGATTATCTAACTAAAATATATATGGATTTACACGGGATAGAAAACGTTAGAGGGGGAGCTTATGCTGAGATAGAACTGCCAAAAGATCATTTAAATATATTAGAAATGGAAAGAAGAAGTACTTTTGACTTATGTTACGAGTGCGGGGAAGATCATTTTGTAAGAGAATGCGACGAAAGAAGAAAAAAAATAGAAAAAGAAAATATAGAACGATCAATAAAGTATATTGAGGAGAAAGGGCTAAAATTTTTAGGGAGGAAGAAAAAACCTGAGAGAAATATTAAAGAATTGAATGAAGATAAAGAGACTAAGGTGACTAGAATGAAAAATGTTAAAGTTAAAGATATAGTGATTATGTTAGGAAAGGAAGATAATAGTAAAGAGGAGTGGGAAAATAATGGTAATTTTGCTAATGATTATAGTAGGAATAGAAAGTATAATATATTTACTGATAACGATGAAGAGAAAAGTATTGACGAAGATGAAGAGACTAATATTTTTACTCCTGACAAGAATGATATTATAACTAAAAATGAATTTAAAGAAGTTAAAGAATTTAAGGAACTTAAAGATTATAGTATTTTAATGGATGAGTTAAATAATTACATCTTGAGTATTTATAATAATATCTCTTCTAACACAAGTCAAGTTCCACAAGAATTTAGTTCTTATAAAAAGCGCCAAAATATTGATAATATTTTAACAGAAAATATTAAAAATGAATTATGTTTAAGTTTTGAAATTATGAATACTATAAATCAAAATCTTGATTATTATGCAAGAAATGGAAAAATTATATCTAAACAGTATATAATTTTTAAAGAAATAATCAGAAATAAGATATTTTATCATGCAATGAACTTTATTAAGAAGGAAGAAGAAAGTAAAATTTCGGATAATTCTTTTGAAAAACCAAAATATATTATTTTTATGGAAATTATTAAGAAATATTTTGAAGGTTTTGATAGATAGAAAGTAAAGAATTGTAAATAAGTTAAAAGCTTAATAGATTAATAGATTAATATATTCATTAAATTCTTAATTTTACAAACATGACAATAATAAACATTAATAAATAATAATTCATGATTAAATAACTATCAATTTTAAACAACAATATTAAAATATACTATTAATATAAAATATACTATAAAATACCTATATAATTTATTTTACTATATAATTTATTATAAAATAACTCTAAAAAAATAACAAAAGTCAATAAATAAAAGCATTTATTATATCTAACTATAAATTATTAAAAGTCTATTAAACATAATTATTATAATTATTCTTTTAAAGATTTTCCTCCATAATTATTCATTAAATTTCCAAAATTCGAAGCATATGAATAGTATAACTTTGCTTGACAATTATATACGCATTTTTTTTCATCTGCGTTAAGACTACTTTCTTTTAAATTATAAACACATTTTTTGAAACATATATCTGCTGACTCGTTTAGATATTTACCTACGAAGTCATTTTCAGTAAAATCATCGAATAAATACCCAGTTGTTCTTTTATTGTTGCTCATTTATAAATAATTATATTCATTAATTCATAAAATTTATATTAATAAAATATAAATTTATTATAATTATAACTAGAAAATAAAACCAAAAAATAATCATAATATAATTATTCTGTTAAATAAGTAGTTTTATTTCTATTTAATATCTTATTATCCTTTTATCTTATTATCATATTAATCTATTTTTCCTCTTATTCCTCTTATTTAATTCTTAAAGAAATTATTAAATCTAGTATTCTTTTGTATCTTAGCCTTTTCCATTAGCTCGTCATACTTTTCTCCTAAACTATTCAGCTGTTTTCTTATTAAGTCTTTTTGTAAAGGATTATTTGTAGTCTTTTGATATTTCTCATAAACATCTAATAATTCGTAGGGAAGCTTAGAGTTTTTCAAGAATTCATTTAATTTCTTTCCATATTTTACTTTACCAAATTCGTTATTATTAGGATTATTAGATTTTAAAAATAATGCTAAGTATTTTAATGACGTCTCTTTTACTGATAAATGAGGATACTTTATTTTATTTTGACTTAGTTCTAATAGACCTTTTGTAATTATCGAGCCTAAGTGATTTTCTAAGTAATTAACTGTATTTTCAAAGTTAATTTGATCTGAAACTTTTGATTGGTCCTCAGATATTTTCTTAACGGGAACATTTAGTTTTGAGTACTTTTCTGGAGTCTTCAAGAATTTCTTTAGTTTTTCTGAACTTTCGAAGACAAAATTTTTTCCCTTGTATCGTGCAGAAAAGTTAAGTTGGCCTAAAGAAATTATATTAATTATTTTGTTTTTATGTTTTTTATTTTTTACCATTTTTCATTTGTTTTTCATGTACGATAGTTAGTGGACAACATGCTTGATATTCAATCGGTTTATTTTCTATTAAAATTGATGCAATTACTTCATATGAATTTAAGTCAGCAAATCTGACGTCTTTCTTAATAGTGTCTAAGTATTTATTATATAACGAGGAATTCTTTAAGAACTCAGAAGTTTCTTCTTCGTCTTTTAAAAAGTGATAATCATTTTCATAGTAAACCATATAGTTATTAGAGTATTTATTATAAATAAATTCAGACTATAATAATATTAATAAGCTAATTTTACCTTTAGTTTAAGTGAGATCGGCGAGAAGAATTTTAACTGTTCTGTTTTGTAAATAATATTGTTTAAGACTTTTTGGGGGAGAATAGCAGATATTTGTACTGGGTTTTTATTATAGATTTGCTCAGCGAATATCTTTTCATATTTATTTCGTCTTTCTAATAACTCTAATATTAAATCTTTGTTAAACCAGTTTGATTTTTCTGAACTGAAATACTTAATATCAACTGTATTGTTTTTATAAAATTCTAATATGTCTTTGAGGTTTTCTTGACTATTGTTAAATCTTTCGTTGACAACTTTGCTCAATGAAGAAAACTTTTTTCCGGCTAAGGCACGTTTGATACATAAGCTTTCTGGGCAATCACTTACAAAAACCTAAAAAAATGTTAGTATTTTGTTATTAATTAAATTATATGTTTATTATATTTACATATGCAGGATTTATTCCTAGACTAGATATTTGAGATGTTTGATTTAATGTAAAAGGGAAGTCATCAAAAACAATATTTCTGTCTATACAATCAGAAAACTGTAATCTCAAAGTAACAATTCTTACTGCAATATCATCACTTATTGTTTTACCCTAGAAATTATTTAATTATTTAAATGTAAATAAAATTTAATCTTACTGTTGTTAATAAATTTTCTATATCTGTTTTAAGTAAAGAATTTCTAATTGAAGCTTTCACATCATAAATACACTTTTTTAGTGTGAGCTTTAAATATCCTAAGCTTTCTAGAATTTTAGCTATGGTCGATTTGCCTGATTTCAATTTGCCTATACTAAATATAATTTTATTCAGATTAACATCTAATGGAAACTCTTTTCCTGATCTATAATTCAAAGGTTCTTCAATAAATAATTTTCTTTCGTCTAAATCATTAAAGTAGTATATTCTATCTCTATATAAAACAGGCCATTGTGTTTTAGCTAAAAGTTTTTCTGGATTGACTGGAGAAGCTTGTTTATAAGCAGAGAATCGGAAAACGTTGGAATGTTCTAATAATTTACACTTTCTTGTGATCATATCTTTTAATTCGGTATAAACTAATTGTTTTTCAATAAGATTTTTTCTATTTTTAATATATGGAGCAATCATGTAAAGGAAGTTCTTCTTTACATTTTCCTTCTTTAGATCGTTATCTATTTCGAATACAGGGATATTCTTTAACTTATATGATTCAATAAGTTCTGTAATTGAGTTTACATTGTTTTCATATCTTGTTTTTAATTTCTCTATCTCAGCATTCAATAGAGTATCATACTCAGGAAGTTCTGGATCTGGTTCATCCATTATTGCTTTCTTTTCGTCTTCTGTCATCTCTTCTGGGAATTCTGTTGCTTCTGGATCAGCAGCTTTTACATCAGCTATTGCCTGTAGCTTTTCGTTTTTAATTCTTTCGACTTCTGCTTTTTTCTTTTCGATACTTTTTTCAGATAGTTCAGCATGAGTATTTTTAATTCGTTCAACATCAAGATGTCTGTCCATTATTGATTTTTGTGTACATTTTATCATTATAACTACATTTGGAGTACGTTTTTTCTCTGTAATAAAATCAATAAATGGCGTTGTTATTTTTTCATTTATATCATTCCAGCTTGAATCATAAATTGTTGGCTGAATGGGATTAAATAACATCTTAAAAATATTCTTATCATTTGCAGCAGCATCAAACTCTTCCCCTTCCTCATTTAAACCTTCATCATTTGCTAGCATTTCTTCGATGTTCATTTCTTCTGGGGCTTCCGCATTTGGATCAGCTTCTTTTGCTTCCTTTTTTGATTCTTCTTTTTGCTTAATCAGTTCTTCACGCTTTTTCTCAGTACGGATAGATTTTCTTTCTAAACGTTGCTTATCCCATATTTTCATAAACTCTGGTAAGATATCTAATCGATTCAGTTTATATTCTTTGGCTAATAAATTTGAGAGTTCTGTTATTCCAGCTCCTTGGTAGCCAGTCAAGAATATGTGTGGAGGCGGTACTTCGATCGGAAACATTCCTTTGGCAATATAATAAATAGGACTTTCTTTAAATAAGTTCATTTCTCTTTCTCCTGCAAATCTATACAGTCTTTGATTTAACTGTAGTTCAAATTCTTGAGATCCATAGAAGAGCCATCCTTCTTCCTTATAAGTGACTGGACAGAACAACCCAAATTCTCCTCTAGGAATGGGAATATTCTCTTCGGCTACATCTGCTTGTAAAGTTATTTTATCTTCAGGATCAACTCTTACATAAAAAGGATTAATAATGTTTTTTAGTTTTAGTCTAAGTGATTCGATAGGTTCAAAGCAGTTTAACTCTATTAAATTATCTTCTCCGTAGGCCTCTTTTAGTAAGGGTAATACTTCATCAAATTTTGCAATGACATCTTTTAGTTTATTTATTTCTGGCTCTTGTTTTTCATCATCAAGTTTTTCTAAATTAGGATTAATTCTTATTGCTAAGGATTTTACTGGAGTCTCTGTTTGATCACTAAGATATATAAATTTATCAAATTTAATATTGAACTCTTTGAATTTTTTAATTTCATCTTCGTTAATAGGATGAGAGAGTAGGGTGAAACCACCTGGTCTAGGGTATTGGTAATTACTATCATAAGCATAATAAAATTGTGTTGATCTTAAGTCTTCTTGGACATAGTCTGCTTCTTCAGGGAATGGGTCTACATATTGTGTATGGTATGAAGGTTCTTCTTCGTATTCTGGCTCACCCTCTCCTTCTACTCCTGTTTTATTTTCACCATCTTCACCTTCTCCTTCTTTTTTCTCTTCACCTTCGCCTTCTTTTTTTTCTCCTTCTCTTTCCTCAGGCTTTTTTTCTAAATCTTCTGCTAATTTACCCTCTTCGTCTCCTTCTTCAACTTCTTCAACAACTTTTTGTTTTAGCCTTCTTGGCGGTGCAACATATGCAGAAACATGAGGATTTAATACATGATGAAGTTTTTCTGAATGTAATTTTCTTTCAGCCTTGATTTCGTCTAAAGTTTTCTTTTTTTCTAATGGAATTCCTAGCTCGTCTAAGAAAAAAACAACTTTAGAATAGAAATCTACAGGGATTTTCTTTACTGTCTTTTCTTTGAATTCTTCAGCAGAGAAATGTATTTTTTCACACCAATTTGAGTTGAGCTCAGCAACTGATTTTTGGTAGTCCATTACATTTGTAAAGATTTCGTCGATATTCATTGTTCTTAAATTAAATAGTTCGTTAAGTAATCCAGCTATTGTTTTCTTACCACTTTTAGGTGGTCCAAAGATGGCTATTCTATATTTCTTTGGTACTTCAGGAGGTTTTTTTAAATACTTCTTTGGATTGTTAAAGAATTTTAATCTATTTTCTTCACTAGCAAATATGAATACTCTTCCACAATAATCAATGGCAAATTCAGTATTTCCGTTCAAGATTAAATAATCATCCATAAGTGCAACTGGATCAGTTTGTTTCCATAAAGACCATCTTCTTCCTGGCTCTATTCCTGTTCTTCCTTGAGTTAGTAAATCTTTAAAATCACCAGCTTCTAATACTTTAGGTATTGATCTTGGAGGATTATTAAAATCTAATCTATTCTTAATATAGTTAACAATCTCATCTGTGTCTTGACCTGTTACATCATATTTAAAATAATAATTCTTTTTAGAGTCATAATAAACTCTTTACAAATTGGATATTGAACTTTCTTATAATAGTCTAATTGATGTATGAATATATCATAAAAATTGGTAATTTCTATTAAGTCCTTTTCAGTAGGAATGAGAGCTAATTGTTCTTCATTTAATTCTGGATCTCCTTCTTCTATTGGTTGTTCATCCTCTTCTACCTCATCATCTGGGTATACTAGTTTCTTAGGAACTTTTGGCTTTTTCATTAACTCGATATCTCTATAATTGGTTACATCCATAGATTTTGTACTTAATTTAAAATCTTTAATACGCTCTAATAACTCTGTTTCTGGCATTGTAAGTTCTATTACATAATCAATAATAAATCCTCCATACTGGCCTGAGAGCAGCTGTTCTATATGTGACTTTTCCTGGACAACAGAACTAAGATCAATTATTAATCCTCTAGAATAAGCTAAGTCAGAAGAAACTATATAACGATACAAATTAATCAATGTATCGGGTTGAATTGCTGATCCAGATTTTAATTCATTATATACTTTTAGTTCTAATTCTGTTAGATACTTATCAATAGTAGGAGGTGCTTTTCTCTTAGGTTCTACACCCTCAACTACTTCAGCATTTGGGTCTTCAAGTTCATTTGGATCGAAGTTAGCCATTTCTTCATCGAATTTCTTTTCCTTTTCGAATATCGATTCAAAAAACTTTTCAGGTGATAAATATACCATGTTAAGTTCCTTTGCCAGTAAGTTTGAAACGTAAGTTTTACCGATTAATGGTGCACCAATAATTAAGACGATAGGAGACTATATATGTTATTAATTGTTATTTAATGTAATTTAATGTTTTTATACCTTTTTGTTAGTTTCTGTAAAGAGATCTCCGTCAGAATCCCAAACATCATAAGTTATTCCTACCTTGGAATCAAAGAATTCAAAATATTTAATATCAACGTTTGCTTTTTGTTTCATATCTTTGTCGAGTTTCATCTCATCTATCATTGCGAAAGAATAATCTTTAAATTTTTTAAACGTTTTATTGTCCTTGAATATATTCATAATTTTGTGGAAAATAAGTGAAAATTTGCTTTTGATTATGCTTTCGAATTTTTTGTTAATGTGTTCATTCCATAGTTTAGATTTTAGTCCGATTTTATTATTTTTTTCACTAATAATTGACTCTAAAGCTTTTTTGTGGAATATGTTAATAACTAATGAATTTATGTTTGTAAATATCTTTTGATCAGTATTTGGAACTAAAATTTAAACAAATATAATACTTGTAATTTCTTGGAAACTTAAAGATCTTGAGAATTGAGGATTAATTTGAATATTATTAAATAAATTAAGTTCATCATTATCAAAGTCAGGTCCAATTTCCTCTTCAAAGTACTTAATTTTCAATGTAAGATTTGTTGATGTTTCTAGTTTCTCAATAACAGCATCAAATTCAACACCTTCAAAAGAAAATACAAAATCACACCTAAATAATTAAATTAATTCTAATTAAATTTTATTACTTTTCATAGGGTTTATAATTACTAAGTTTGTAATTTATACTATTCTTATTTGTCTCGTATATTTTTTTGTACTTGTCAAGGTTATTTTTAACATCTGTTAAGAAATTCTGAGTTGGAAAACCAATTATAACAAGTTCATCATCGTTAAGTAAAACACTCTAGAAATATGTTAATATAGTAAATATGGTTAATAGGGTTAATATGGTAAATATAATAATTAATATAATAGTTAATAAGGATATTATACCTGAATAACTTCGCATTCTCCTCTCTTATTGGACTCCGCACTAAATGTGACTTCCTCTTGAAAAACTAATAAATCTGTTTCAACATAATCGAGTCCTCTTGGTCGTTTTACTACAGGAGCACCTTCTTCACCTACATTATCTGGATTTTCTGGTAACACTCTTTCATAATGAGGGTCTTTATCTAATTCATCTAAATCCTCATTGTCTTCGCAGTCTTCTAAAGTTGAGCTTACATAGTCAATATTGTTAACAATATCGGTAATTTTCATAGTAATTTTAGGGAGAAAAGTTTGAACGACACCATCTAAAAATTTAATAAGTTAAATAAATAAGTTAGATTATTTAGTAATATTACTTGGTAGAATTTTTTGAAACTTTATCAATCTTTTATAGATTAGGTTTAAAAAACCATCATATTCTTGCTTATTTACATGGACGCATAAAAAGTGTGTAATTCTGAATAAATATTTTTGGAATAAGTGTAAGTTCATTGTTGTTTTATTCATACTGTATATATTCCATTCATTTTCTATGAAATATGGGATTTCTTCATAGTTATGTAGAGGTAAAATAAGTTTGTACATCTTTGAGAATAGTTTTACATATTCTTTCTTTTCGATTTCACCATTATAGTTTTTGTCTAGTAAAGCCCAATATTTTTCTGCTTGTAGTTTAAAAATATTATCTGAAGAAAAAGCCTTTAATTTGTAGTCATACAATTTAAAAAATTCCGAAACAGAAGGAGTAAGTTCAAGTTTTTGAACTGTTTCTGGATTAAGTTCATTTTCGCTATCAATTTCCATCATTAAGTTATAAATTTATAAATTTAAATTTTGTATTTATAATAATTAATAGTTATACAAAGGAAATAATATTAAAGGAAATACAAAATATAAATTATAATATTATTAGTTTCTAGTTTAATAATGCTAGACAACACTAAAAACATAACAATTTCATAGATAAACTTAATATAACATAATATAAACAAATATTATTACTAGTAAATTAATTCAATTGAAATAAATTAAGATTAAATACTAATAACTAATTTTTAATTCATTGACTTAAGTTAACTTTGAAGTTCTTTATTATAGAACAGCATCTTTAACATAAGATCCAGTTTCAAAATAGTCTTTTAATTCGTTGGTAGCTAATCCTTTGCAGTATGAACAGAAATTTGGGGCATATTTATTCAAGGAGTCATTTAATTTTCCTTTAAATCCAGATTGAGTAAGTAACAAGTAAGTATATGTTAAAAAGATATCAGCTAAGGTAATTTTGTTGTTAACAACATATTTTCCTTTTTTAATAGTGACTTTTCTTTCATAAATTGGTAAGATATAAGATAATAAGTCTTTATTAATTTCTTCGAAGTTTTGTTCTAATTTAGTTTGGTCTACATTGAATAAAACTGGGTAGATTTTAAAGATCCAATCTTCTTTTCCAGCAATAATATTGGTAACTTCATAAGTTTCATCATCGTTATCTCCAGCAAATCCAAGCTTTTTTCCTAATAATAATTCGCATGCTAAGGATTGGTTGTAAACTTTTCCGTTCATTTCAACAACTGGTAGTTGGCAGTATTCAAATGTTTCTACTGGTTTTTCCATTGAACCCCATTCTGGAAATTCATAATTCTTTGCAGTGTATGGAGTTTTGCTTACCTCAAGCATGCATTTGATTAAAGCACCTCTACCATTAAGACCCTTGAAATAGTGAACTGTAATTCCATCCATAATTAAATATAATTTTATTATAATTCTTGCTATTTATAATCAAAATTTTGGAGAAAATTACAAAATAAATAATATATTATTTTAATTTAATATCATTATATGATTTGCTTTCATTTTCATGGAAATTAATTATAACAATAAATATGATAAATAAATTATATTTAATAATATTATTAATGTTATTATTGTTATTAATGTTAATATTTGAATTATACTTTTTATTTAATTTATCTTCAATAAATTAAATATAATTATAAAATTTAGGCGGACTAATGCAAGGATTATTTATAAGTCGACCAATTGATCAACAAGGTGTTTATATTACTAAACGGATAGTTGAATTTTTATCTACGTAAGGTTTTAATAAAATTTAGCTTTAAAATAAATACAGAAAGTGAAGAAGGAAATAAATTATTGATGGATTTGGACTATATAAAAGATGAAAATAATGACAGTGATGAAATACTTTTTTATGAAGCTCAGGCAAAATATATAAGAATAATGGAAGATAAAACATTAATGATTAATATACAACATATTCATAAATTTGACACAACTGGAGAACTTTTAGAACCGATTGTGACTGAATATCCAAGGTAAATTATTAATTTATTGTTTTTAATTTTAATAAATTTAAGGTTTGAAACATTTATTAATCAAGCGGTACAAGAATTTATGGTAAATATTCACAAAGACTGGGCCTTAAACAGAAAATTCTGGGTTGGATTTTACAATGTACAATACCTAGCAAAGTAATTACTATTAATATAAATAAATTACCATCATATTTTTAAGACATATTTAAATGTCTTGTTTAAATATTAATAAATGTCTAACACTTATATAAAATTAATACTTATTTACTAATTAATAACATTATAGAATACGTGAACTTAGATCTAACTTTGTAGGAAAATTAATATGTATTTGTGGGACTGTTACTCGTTCAAGCGAAGTAAGACCAGAGTTAATATACGGACATTTTACATGTAAACTGTGTAATAGCGCCAATCCAAATATAGATCAACAATTTAGATTTACTGAGCCTAAAGTGTGTATTAACCCTAATTGCAATAATAAAAGTGAATGGGATTTAAATTATGAAAATTCTGTTTTTGCTGATTGGCAAAAATTAAAGTTACAAGAAAATCCTAGTGATATTCCGACTGGAGCTATGCCTAGAAGCATTGATGTAATTCTTAGAAATGAATTAGTAGAAAAATGTAAACCTGGAGATAAGTTATATTTTACTGGTTGTTTACAAGTTATACCTGATATTATAAGTCTAATAAAACCAGGTGAAAAAATCCAACATCAACTCAAAGTAGAACAAGTAAGAAAAACACAACAAAGATCTAATGACGGAGTATCCGGATTAAAAGAATTAGGTCTAAGAGACTTAAGTTATAAATTATTATTTGTAGCACAACACGTAAGAGGAGAAAATGACAGTAAAATCTCAGCTTCTAATAAAGGGGAAAATAAATTAACATCAAAAGAGATCCAAGAAAAGTTCACCGAGAAAGAATTAAACGAAATAATTAAAATTAAGCAAACTCAAAATTTATATAGTAAATTAGCAAAATGTATTTCACCTAGTATATATGGTCAAGACGATGTAAATTATTAATAATTTATTTATAACTCATATAATTTATATAACTTTTTTAGATAAAAAGAGGTGTATTATTAATGCTATTCGGCGGAACAAACAAAACAACAAGTGATGGAATTAAATTAAGAGGTGATATTAATCTTTGTATTGTTGGAGATCCTTCAACAGCTAAAAGTCAATTTCTTAAATTTGTTTGTAATTTAGTTCCGAGATCAGTTTATACTTCTGGAAAAGTAATACTTATATAATTTTGAATATTAATTTATTTGTTTATAGGGAAGTAGTGCTGCTGGTCTAACTGCATCTGTAGGAAGGGATTTAGACAGTGGAGAATTTTGTATTGAGCCTGGTGCATTAATGTTAGCTGATGGAGGAATTTGTTGTATTGATGAGTTTGATAAAATGGATAACAAAGATCAAGTAGCCATTCATGAAGCTATGGAACAACAAACTATCTCAATCGCTAAGGCAGGAATAAACACAACATTAAATGCTAAAACTTCTATTTTCGCTGCTGCTAATCCTACATTAGGACGATATGATAAAACTAAAAATTTAAAATACAACATTAATATAACTGCTCCAATTATGTCAAGATTCGATTTATTTTTTGTAATTTTAGATGAAGGAAAGGAGTTATCTGATTACAATATTGCAAGTCATATAGTAAATCTTCATTTGGAGTCAAGTTTGAACAGTGAAGAATTTAAACCATTTATCGATCAAAAATCTCTTCAATTATATTTAAGATTCGCAAGACATTTTAAACCTAAATTTACTAAAGAAGCCGCAGTAATCCTTAAAGAAGAATTTATATCATTAAGACAAGGAGAAATTGGTTCAAAGAAATCTGCTTATAGAATCACAATTAGACAATTAGAATCTTTAATTAGACTAAGTGAAGCGTTAGCTAAAGTTCACTTAGATGAAAATATTCTCCCTATTTATGTAAAAGAAGCATCGAGATTACTTAAGCAGTCAATATTGGAGGTTGATATGCCTGATGTTGAACTTGACGATTTCCAAGTAAATTTACAAAAAGAAAGAGATCATTTAGAACATGTAAGTTAATAAGTTAATGTTTTGTTAATTTACTTACTTTTTTATAGGAAAATAAAAAGCAAATGATGGAAGGTAAAGAGTACGAACTACTTAAAACTGGAATAAAGTATTTTATTAGACAAGCACATGAGCAAAGTAACAATAAATTTTTTTCTAAAATTTATTAAATTATTATAGGTGCAATAGTAACATGGAAGGATGTAATCGAATGGATGATACAAGAACATTTTAAAAATATTGAATCAGAAGAGGAGGCTTCAATACTAACTAATAAATTAAATGGTGTTATTACTCATTTGATATATAAAGAAAACGTTATCATTATTGTTGATGAAGAAGATGAAAATAAGGAAGACAAAGATAAAATTCTAACATTAAATCCGAATTACAATAATCCAGATACTTATTAATATTAATTTATAACTATTAATATGTAATGATAATAATTAATTATTAAATTATTTCTACTACTTAATATAATTTAATTATTATCTCTAATATTTTTTCAACAAAATAAATGTTATATTAGTAAATGAATAGCAACTACTTTTTAATTGAAGATTTTGAGAGTAATGACAACTCATCCATACTAAATAAAAACAAGCCAATAAAAGGATCCATATCAGATAGAACTATGTTCAGATTTAAAACAATACTTTTAGGAAATATTGCTGTAGGAAAAACTTCTATTTTAAGTAGATTCGTAGATAGCAAATATAGAGCTGATTATGTATGTAGTGTAGGTGTGGAATTTAAAGTTAAATCTTTATTTATAAATGAGACAACAGCTGCTGACCTGCAGATATGGGATACATGTGGACAAGAAAAATTTAAAACAATAACAAGACAATATTATAGAGATACCAATGGTAAAATAAAACATATAACTCATTATTAGGTTGCATACTAATATTTGACTTGACAAATAATAAATCATTCCAAGATATAGAAAAATGGATAGACGATTTAAATAATTACGGTCCTCCAGACAGTATTAAGATTATTATCGGTAATAAATGTGATTTAGTTGATGAAAGAGTTGTGTCTTTCTTAGCGGCAAGTGAATTTGCAAAAAAACATGAGTTTGACTATGTAGAAGTATCCGCAAAGACTGGAGAAAATGTTAAATTTTTATTTGAGGTATTATCAAGAAGAATGATAAGAAGACAAGAAATTTATGATAACAAAAAGCTATTACAAAATAATACCCCTAAAAAAACAAACAATAATAAATCTGTTGATTATTCGAAGTCTCCTTTTAATAAAAATGACTCTAATGTTAAAATAAGTAAAGAAATTAATAGTGAAAAGAAGAAAAGCAAATGTTGTTAAGAATATAATTATATGTTTTATTAAGAATATAATAAATTATTTATATTAAATGTTTTAGATAAAACTGTTAATTATTATTTGTTAATTAATAGAATTAGACAGTATAAATTTATATTTTATCTTATTCTCCTAAATTATACTTAAATTTTAACATAAATAATTATATATAAACTTATAAATGGGTAATAATGTTTCAGCAGAGCTTAATAAAGAAATTCAAAATTATAAAAAAGATAAAACAACTGGTAGAGTAAGGAAATCATTTAGTAGTAATTCATGTAGTGTTGAAGAGGACCCCAAAAACAAAACAAGAAATAACTATTTTAATGCTATTCAAAGTGTTAAGCATCATAATACTGAGAAAAAAAACTCTCTGAAAATGGATAGATCAATGCTTATAGATCCTAACTTCGATATTAATTCATGTTTAACAGATAATAATAGATCAACACTATCAACACCGAGAAAAAGAAATATAAAATCAATGCTAATGACCCCTGAAATTCAAAATCGATTAGGAAGCTATAACTTATCTGAAGCGGAAATGCAAAAGAATCTAAATGAAACCGACATGTTCGAATTTGATGATGACATGTCAACAAATGAAAGTTTTAGAAATAATAAATCAATATTAACATATCAATCAGTCGAGAAGTAATTTATTAAATTTTAACAATATATTAATTATTATCAGTAATAACAGTGTCAATTACGAAAATAAATACGATTTCAATGTTGTATTACAAAGTGAAAAAATAAGAAAATCATACATTTCCAAACTTTTACTGAAAGATGTACTAACATTAAGTCAAAAACATAAAACCTTTAATTCATTAATTATTTTTGACTGGGATGACACTCTTTTCCCAACAACATGTTTTAATCCAAATAGTCTTGTTGATGATAGAATCCTTACAGAAAAAGAAAAAGCGACTTTTGCAGACTTAGAAAACACTGTATGTAAACTAATCTCACTTGCAACTAGTAAAGCGGATACATATATAATAACAAATGCACAAAAAAGTTGGATATATTACTCAGCAAAGAAATTTTATCCTGATAAAGCAGAAAGAATCTTAGAAAAAGTTAATATAATTTCAGCACGTGGTGAATATGAAAAGTTATTTCCAGGTGATACTAGTAAATGGAAACTTAATGCTTTTCTTGATACTTCAAAGAATCTAAGCAAAAAGTTGCTTACAAATATTATAAGCATCGGTGACTCATTAATTGAAATTACATCAGCAAATAAATTGGGAGAAACATTTAATAACGCATATATAAAAACACTTAAACTAAAAGAAAGTCCAAAACCAGAAGAATTAGTACAACAATTAAATTTGATATTAAAACAGTTCGATATGATATATTGTGCTCAAAAGAATTTAAATATAAAGTTAGGACAGAAAAAGAAATAAAAACAATAATTTATAAAATAATTAGTAATATACTCGCTATATAATTACTCTAATTTAACATATAAAACGTATATTAAATTTGGAATTGTAACAGTTAATAATTTATTAAGTTATTTTGTTTTGCTATTATATAGTTACTTGAATAATTTAATTATTTTTCATAATTTATAATATAATTTGATTATATTTGAAAAATAGTAATTATTTAATATATATTTTATAAGATTTAATCATGTACACTATCTCCATAAAAATATTCTTTAGTATGAATATCACATTGATGTCTTTCATGTAGAGGTGACCTTCTTGATGCATGGGAATGCCCACGAGAATGTGACTTATTAGGTGACATTTTATTTGGTGAATTTGAATAGTTTTTAGAAAGTTTCGACTTTTGTGTGTTTTTTACAGGTGAACTAGAACTTTTATGAGGGGAATATCTTTCTAAATCATAATTGTCATTATTGTCATTATTGCTTGTGTTTAATTTCCTTGATTTTGTAGATTTTTTATCCTCTCTTGTGTTACTGTTACTTTTTGATCTATAGTTAGATTCTGATGTTCGCTCTAAGCTGATATTTGACTCTTTCTTAACTAAAATTTTGATATATTAAAATTTATAATTACTTTGCTTAATTTCTTTTTCTAAACCAGATACTCTTTTTCTTAACTCAATTACTTCTAACGGAGTTTCATTTTGATTAGTATTTTGACTATTAGAATTTCTTTCATTAAATGTAACAATATTTTCATATTTTTCATTCTTTTCACTTGTTTTAATTTTTCTATTTGGAGAATATTCTTTAGGATAATCTTGCTTTTTATTAAACGAGTGCTCCGGTTTATAACGATTTTCATCAGCTAAATATGGAGTAACTATCTCTTCTAATAAATTTAAAATAATGTAAATATAAAGTTAATATAAAATTAGGAAATTTAATATAAAACTTACCTTTAAAACTTTTATTTTTATTATTCACACTAATATTACTTTGCTTCAATTCTAATTCTAACTCTTTCCTTATAATTTTTCTTTCATTCGATTCAAGTAGTCTTTGTTTTGAATTCCGCTCTTTTAATTCTCTATCTCTTTCAAATTCAAGCTCTCGATCTTTTTCATATAGTTTCTGGCGTTCAAATTCTCTTTCTACTTTCTTTTCATGTTCAATAATCTTTTTAGCATTTTGATTCCTAACTTTAGTACTATAATCAACTTCATTACTTTTGCGATCTTTAATTTTATATTTATAAGTAAATATAGGTAATAAATTAAATACATTATTAAATATATACTTACTGTTATTTTCCTTGCTTTGACTTCTACTTCTACTAAAATTCTCATTCATACTACTATTATTACTTCGACTTCGAATATATTCAGTATTATTAAAGTTACTTCTGCTCGATTGATGAATGTTATTCAATTTTATATTATTATTTTCATTATCAAGCATCTTTACCTCTTCAAATCGCCTTTGAGCATTATCCTTTAATCTTGCTACTTTTTCTAGTTCAAGTTTGTAACTAATTTCTCTTTCTCTTATTCTTTTGTCCTTTTCTCTTTTCCACTCACGTTCTCTTTCTGCTTCTTTTTCTTTAGCGAGTCGCATTATTTCATTTTCTCTTTCGTTCTCCCAGTTAACACTTGAATTAAGTTTATTGACTCTTTCTATACTTGAGTTGAATGTAGTTCTTTTATCAAAAGTACTTTAAATTATTATTAGAATAAGTATAGGAATAAAAATTAAAAGTATAGTTTATTTACTTTATGTCATAGTTTTTATTTCTTAATGGTGAATCTCTCAATTCTCTTAAAGGAGAACTCTTAAAATTTGATCCCGAACTTTTTAAAGGAGATGCAATTTTTTCATATCTTTCATTTCTTTCACGTTCATTTGAAATACTTCTACTAAATTGATTTGAATTCTTTGAATTCTTAGATCTTATTATATCAAAACCATTATTCTCAATATCACTACTAAGATTAAATAACACTGTTTCTATTATTGATATTTGTTTTTTAAATTCTATAGAATCTATATTCATTACACCTTTTAAAGTATAGAGATCATATCCTTTAAAGTTGTGATTTCGTGATGAAACGTTATGATTTTGCAAAAATATTTGAATATTATTAAGAAAGAATAGGAATATTTCTATAATATTATCCTTTTTTTGGTTAAGTATTTTTAGATCTTCACATTTTTCTTTTAAGTGTCTATATCTATTTGAGTAATTAATAAGTAAAATATATTAATTTTGTATTAACTTACTCGTCTTTTATTGCATTTTTATCTTTTGATTTGGTATAACTTGTATCACTTTTTATTAATTTAAGCTAAAATATTAATATTTACGATTATAATTTTATTCTACCTCGTTGTTTAAGAAATTAACTTTATCATTTAATTCCTTTTCTAATGAAATTACAAGTTCGTCTTTATTTCTTAATTCTTTATTTAAATTTTTTATTTTATTTGCATCTGCAGAAGTTCTATTCATATAATCTAAGTTATCATTTTCTAGTTTTTTAAGCTTATCCTCTAGTTGAAATACTTTTTGATTTTTAGTATCGATTACTTTTATTACTTTTTTATCAATGTCTGTTTTTAATCCACTAAGAAATAAGTAAATTGAGTAAATTGAGTAAATAATATATATTTTAGTAATATAAATACTAAATTCGTACTCATTATATGAAAATGTATTATTAGAATCATCGTTATTGAAATATTTTCCTTGTAAATTTTTTACAATTTTTGCTTTACTTGCTAAATTTAATGTTATTGCTTTTTGGGATTTCGAAGAGGAATTTGTTTTAATATCTCTTAATGATTTTTGTGATGTATTTGACACTAACATCTTGTTTTTATTATTCGTATTATAACTCCCTAAACTTGTATTAAAAACTTGGCTTGGTTGTCCATTTTGCTTTTTTTGCTTTTTTTCTAAGAGATTCTGGCCTTTAATTGAAAATTAAGTAAAGTAAGAATTATTATATTTAGTACCTGATGGTGGTCTTGATATTTCAGGATTTAGTGATAACTTTTCAGAAGCAGTTCGTTTATGCATTTATCGTTAAAATTATAAGTTATTTTAATAATTAATTAAAAATAATTAATAATAATTAAAAACAATCAAATAAACATAATTAAATTAAAAATAGAAATTTTCATAATAAATTAATCAAAATTCAGTTTAAATAGCTTATAATCAACTATTTTGTTCGTTAATTTATTTAATATAACAGAAATTCAATCAACATTCAATCAAAATTCATCATTTATTAAATAAATTTATTTTATTTATATTCCTTTTGTATTATTGGTTGAGTTTAAAAACTTGTCCATTTCTTCTATTACAATATCATTGCAAATAGAAGCCTCTGGCATCATCATAGGAATATCATAATTCAAAAATCCATGAGGGAAATATTTAAATTCAAATAATTTAGCATCTTTCTTAAGAGTACTATATATTTATTATAATTATATTTACGTTAAAATATGAAGAAATTGAATAATATCATCTCTTAGTGGGTCATTTGTTCCTACAAACATTTTAATAGGAGGTAATAGTTTTAATATCTTATTTTCCATAAAAATTGGATTTAAAAACATATCTTGGTCACATTCGCCATATTCTTGAACATAGGCATCCATGCATACTTTAATAAAAGGATATGATAAAATTTTATCAGTCAATGAAAGTAAACCACTTATTGAGTAAGTAGTAATATCACATCGCATAGCTAAACAATAAATAAGATTATATAGTATATCCTACCTGGATAGTTTAAAAATAGAACATCAGGGGCTCTTTTATTCAAAAAGATTAATAAAAAAGTCAGTCCAAGTACTAAATTTCCTCCAGCTGAGTCACCTACTAGTATAATTTTATCTAAGTTAATTTGGAAATATTCAGGAGCATTATTGATTATCCAGTTATATGCTTGCCAGACATCATCTAATGCTTTTGGATAAGCTGCTTCAGGAGAAAGTCTATAATCAATTGAGACTATTGGGCATCCTACACCGTTTGCCCATTTTCGTAAATAACATTCGTGAGATTGGCTAGACATTGCAACAAAGCCTCCTCCATGAATATGGATAATTAGAGAATTACGAGTTCTGTTAATGTCAGGAGTGCAGCATGTGAATAAACCTGATTTAAATTTTGGTAGCATCATTCCTTTGTGGAATAACAGTCTTATTTTAACGTAATCTAAATTAAATATTTATTATTAAAATCAACTAAATT
>Ga0100378_1001874_pt1 | contig 21435 bp, 24 predicted proteins | sample CryGeymeta201502_FD_81535 | JGI IMG/M metagenome (GOLD analysis project Ga0100378, IMG submission 81535) | Groundwater microbial communities from Crystal Geyser aquifers in Utah, USA - Crystal Geyser metaG 2015-02 | ecosystem: Environmental > Aquatic > Deep subsurface > Groundwater | place: USA... | reverse complement strand
TGGTGTGCAGATAATAACAAGAAGTACGAAGAAAAAATGTTACAAGAGTATAAAACAGACTTCTTACGACAAATATCTAAAGTTCTTTCAGACGCCGAAAATACAGGAAAGTTTTGGCACAGCATTAAATATCTTGAAGTAGACAACACAAAAGTTCTCGAACACGGATGGGAAATAAAACCCATTGATCAAAACATTAAAGATTTTGTTCAAGCACAAATCACTATATCTGAGCACGCGAATAGACAGGCAGCAGCAGGAGTGGGTATGCACACAGCCCTAACCGGTTCCGGTGAAAGTGGAAGAGCAGACAGCGGCTCAGAACAACTTTACGCCCTTAAAAACTACCTCATTACGGGAATTGACATCCCAGAAATGATAGTATTAAAAGCAATAAATTACGCCATCAAAGCTAATTTCCCGAACAAAAACTTAAAACTAGGGTTCTACCACATCTCTCCACAACGGGAAGAAGACACAAGCAGCAATGATCGCATTAAAAATCAAGTGTAATGGATTTATTATTTGAAAAAACAGCAGGCCTTTTCGCCACAGAGTTTAAAAACGCACTTGGGTTTGTGGACGCAGACTTTAAATTTGCAAAGCTAAAACCACATATCGTTAGCGCAACTAACGATTTGATTAAGGTAATAGGCCTGCCCACCTACACACTCATACAAGGCGCATATGTTGCAGAAAATAAAACCCCTTTAGTAGAAAGAGCCCAAACAGCCATCTGTTTACAGGCATACACATACTTCAGCAAAATCAACGATCTCTCTCACGGCCCCAATGGTCGGAAGATGCGCAACGACGAAAACCAAGCAAACCCTTTTGAGTGGATGACCATCAAGGCAGATGACGAACAACAACGATTAGCATACCGGTCCATTGACGACCTCATTACACACCTTGATGCAAACGAAGTTTCTTGGAAGACCTCAGATGCTTATAAAGAAACACATAAGTACCTCATTCGCAACGCTGCAGAGTTTAACAACTTTTACACAATCGACTCTCGCTTATTATTCCTTAAGCTTGCCCCTGGTATTGCCTTATGCGAAAAACGCAACATTATTCCCCGCATAGGCGACACCATTTACCAAAGCATCAAAACTAAAAGATTGGCAGGCACCCCCCTTTCAATAAACGAAGATTTGTTACTATCACAAATTCAGGAAGCCTGTGCATATTCCGCGCTCGCTTGGGGTCTGCCACGCCTGCAGCTTACCCTTTTTCCAGACGCCATAATGTATAGCATACGTTCAGAGCGATCATCTATTAGCGCAAGAAAAGCCGCCGAAGCTATGGAAGTGGACTCTATGTCACAGAAGTTTCAGAAGGATGCAGATTCCGCTTTACGCGAAATAGAAAAAACAATGACAAAACATTTTGCAATAGAATTATTAGCCCCAATCGAAACCCCTCAAGAAATCATTCCGCCGGGTTTCAAAAATTGCGACTCATTTATTGACACTTAAAAACAGCCCAACACTATGAAAATTATCAATGCAATCATCACCCTTTTTATAATCATCAAGCTTGCCGTTACAAAATTCTTCCGTAGGAGGTTTATCTCAAAAGCAAACCGCCACATGGAAAAACTCTTTAAGGAGCAATTTAAGCAACGAGTAGAGCTACGCCAAGACATCAACAACTTTTGGAGGGAATACTTTGGACTAGATGCTCGCTCCAAATTTATACCTAAAAAATTTAGAAATAGCGAAGAAGTAAAAGCCGCAACCATGGAAAAATTTAGCAATAGAATGGAAAGACTTAACGTCCAATATGACCACCTTTTTAAATAATGCAAGGATACCACACCATATCAATTCCCGATGCCGGACATATGCTATATATGCCCACAGAATTGGCATATTGCGACACAAACCAATATGTGGCATTTAATGAGCTGCTCTACAAGTGGAACGCAAACGAGATCTCTTATGAAGACCTGCGCATCCACGCCATTTACAAACTCCTCAATATTGAAAAGTCAACCACAAAACTCAACAGCATCGAGGAGCAAAACAAGCTTTCAAACATCTATGCACTTTCAGAACTAATTGACAGCTTTTTTGACGTTTCAGAAGAAAAATACACCGTTAAACTCAATTTCCAACACAACCCAATGGAAATTATCAAACCTATGTTTGATACTCACCACGGACCGTCCGATTACTTTAAAAACGTCACTTTTGGACAATATTTAGACGGACTAAACCTTTATTTTGAATATGCCACCCACAAAGAGGCACATTTACTTAATATGCTATTAGCCACCTTCTATTTACCCAAATACAATCCAGAAACCGTCGAAAAAGAGGCAAAAAAGCTAGAAAAATACCCTATTGGTTATGCCTACGGCATGTTTACCTTTTTTGGAGCTTTTCAACTATTTATTAATGACACACAAGTATCTTGGGAAGGAAAAACCATCGACTTAACTATTTTATATAAAGAAATAGGTCCCGAAGGCTACAAAAGTGACATTCCAAGCCTAGGGATGAAGTCTGTTGCATACCAGCTCGCAGAAACAGGAGTTTTTGGTGATTATGAAAAAGTGCGCAACACGCCTCTTTGGGAAGTGATTTTGCGCCTCTATGATATGCGCAAGCGCGATATCGACAATTACAAACAAGAACAAAAACTTAAAAACAAACAAAAATGAACCCAATCACCTGGTTAAAACAGTACACCCAAGAAATTCAAGAGCAAATCGCCGGACTTAACAAATGGCGTTGTGTGGTTGATGACAGCCAGCTCATTCACTTCCTGAGTGAGCACCAGCAGTCAGACAATAACATATTAATGAGCGTGATACCAGACTTTGGCACACGCGCTAGAAACATAGACGATGCCCTTCTCACGCCTAGCACCGCATTTTATGTTTTAAAAAAGACAGACTACAGCGCCCAAAATCACGATGAGTTTTTAGATATATTCATAGAAACTTTTGACCAATGTCAGGACATTGTTATAAAAATACTCAACGATGCCACCTCAGGCTGTGAAGTTATACGATATGTAAAACCCGAAAGCATCACCATAACACCGGTGTGGGGCAAATCCTCCTGCAATGGATGGGTGATTAACGTAAACCTTGACTACCCATTATAATGGAAGCTCGCACTAACCGAAAAGCACTTGAAGACCGCTTCATACAACAAGTGCTGCGCGAAGAAGGTAACAAAATAAAAATAGAACAATTAAAGTTTATGAGCTCTCGCGGCTTCACCTCTACAGAGCTGCTCACAAAAATAAACACCGTAGTAAACAACACCACCCTGCAGCACACCCATTTAACGCGCCACCGTTTTATTGATATGAAAACCCGCAACACCCGCCAGGGCAAAATAAAAAAGAAAAACCACCCCATTCACAACCGCATACTCTTTGGCCATATGAACAACGTAGTCCGCCGCTTGTCATTTGGCTTTACAGAAGACGTAGTGGCACAAATTAAAGGAGAACTTGAAAATCAAAACTTTTAAAAACCTTTTTTTTAAAAAGAAAATTCTTACATATCTTAGGCAACTAACAAAAAAAAACCAAATAAGAATGGAAAAATTAAAAAAATGGAAGCAGAAGCTTCAAGAAATCGACAGCCTTAAAAACCACCGCAAAACACTCAAACTCGTTTTAAAAAGCTATCTCACATCCCCCGCTGCAGACGACACATCACACCGCACAGACATCATCTATCTGTTTCAGCACCTTAAAAAAATGTTGAAATAATCTCCAGATTAACTCCCCCTTCATTTAGTTTATTACATTTTTACTATATTTAAACCCCTAATCTTAAATATTAAATCAATGAAATCAGAAAAACCATTAACTTATCAAGAAGAATTAAAACAAAAAAGTAAAAAAAATTTTAATCACATGAGTTTTGATGATTTATCAAGTGAAGATGAAAGCACAAAATTAACTAGACTTCTATTTCTACAGCGTAGACAGGTTAATTTAATTGAGAGGATTTTAAAAAACGTTTTATTTTTCTTTTGGGTGTTTATAATATCATTTATTATATACTTTTTCAGTATAGCATTAGCAGGCTTGTAAAAGCTAATTATTTTTTCATATATTTGTCTTGTCACACGAAGCATTAATGAAAAAACAAAATTTTAATCTAGCCCAAGAGAGAACCGGTGCAAGTCCGGTCTACCCAATATCATTGATGTTGTGTGACTCCACTCTTGGGTGTTTAAAAAAAACATTATGTCACACAACATCAACAAACAAAAAATGGAGTTTTACCGCAACACCATTGACATCACCTCAAACGAAGGCATCGAGATAGACGCAGGATCTCTTTGGACGTTGCAAAACAATGAATTGACCCTTATAGATGACGATCAACACATCACAAACCCACTTACAAAAGCTTTTCAACCCGATACACGCATCTCTGAAGCATAACATCAAGCTAAAAGGCGTCCCGATGACTATCGGGATGTCTTTTAGCGACTGTTGTGCGCCCCTACTCTTTTTAAAACAGTAAGAAACTTAATATTCTTACTGTTTTTTTATTACCAAACCCCAAAAATCCCACGTCACACCATTATTGTTTTCCCTGCCGTAACATTACACAAAACTTACGGCAATGGGAAAAACAATTCGCGATGAAGACGTACGATTCAACCTCATAATCAACGGTAATGAGGCACAAAAAGAATTACACAATCTAGAAACTCAAACCCGAAAACTCACCCAGCGAAACAAAGAGCTTGCCGCCGAAAAAACACGCTTGGAAGCCGCAGGCAAAAAAGAAACCGCCGCTTACAAAGCCATTACTGCAGAAATGCGCCAAAACAACGCAGCTATCAAAGGCAACAAAGCCTCAATGCAGCAGCTTCAAAAGCAAATAGGCATTACAGGGCTCACTATGGGACAACTGCGCCAGCGAGCATCACAATTAAGACTACAACTTAATAATATGGTGCCCGGTTCTGCCCAATACATCAAGCTGCAAGCAGACCTCAAGGCCGTTAACACCCGCATATCAGAATTAAGCCTAAAAGCACGTGCCGCACAAGGAGGGCTTTCCTCATTAGCACAAGGCTTCAACAAATATGCATTAATGGCAGGCTCCTTCATCGCCGCAGGTACAGGGCTCGTTTTGTCTATGCAAAAAATGATTGACTTCAACGGCAAACTTTCAGACGCTCAAGCAGATGTTATGAAAACCACCGGTATGACCAAAGACGAAGTAGATAGTCTCACCAAGTCTTTCGGTATGTTTAAAACCAGAACCGCCAGGATGGAACTTCTTGAGCTTTCCGCAGAGGCAGGTCGTTTAGGAATCACCGGGGTTAAAAACGTAAAGGACTTCGTTGAAGTGGCTAACCAAATGAAAGTTGCCTTGGGCGACATCCTTTCAGATGAAGAAATTCGCGAGGTAGGTAAAATGGTAAACATTTATAAGGTAGGTGAAGCCACCGGTAAAGATTTTAAAAATTCCATGTTAGCATTAGGTTCAGCACTTAATGAAGTAGGTGCCACAGGAGCAAACACAGAAACCTTTCTAGTAGACTATCTTAAACGTCAAGCAGGGGTTGCCGCACAAGCAAAACTTTCAGCGGCTGACAATATAGGCTACGCCGCAACTTTTGACGAAATAGGGCAAAGTGTTGAAATTTCAGCAACAGCCATGAATAAAATTTGGATGGATATGTTCAAAAACACCGACACTTTTGCTAAAATAGCAGGAATGTCTGTTAAAGACTTCACAGAGTTATTAAATACCGACGCTAATGAGGCAATGATAAGAATGCTCGAAGGGCTTAATGGTAATAATGAAGGACTATCCATTATGGTTGAAAAACTAGCAGACATTGAAGTGGGCGGTGCGCGTGGCGCTCAGGCACTTTCAGCCATAGCAGGACAAACCGACCTATTAAGAAAAAGACAAGTTACCGCAAACCAAGCTCTTACCGAGGCCACATCTCTTACTAAAGAGTACGAGCTTAAAAACAACAACCTCGCCGCTACGCTTGAAAAAGTTAAAAAACAATTGTTAGGAGCCTTCGCCTCTCCGGCAGTCATTGGCGGTTTAAGCAGTATAGTAAATTGGTTTGCCCGCCTCATTGGCGCTGTTGAAGATGTTGACAAAGCATTTGCTAAGGAAACCAAACAAAAATATGAGTCAGCAAAAGCCAACCAAAAACTAGTTGTTGAAAGCCAAAAATTACTTAATGAGTACGAAGATTTAACCAAGGATGGTATTGAACCCACCGAAGAGGCAAAACAGCGTCTAGACGAAATAACCCTGCAATTAAAGGACCGCTTGGGAGAAAGCGTTATTGAGATAGACAAAGAAACAGGAGCCTTCAAATTAAACACACAAGCCGTAAGAGACCAAATAGCCATTAAACGGATTGCTTCAGATGAAGAAGCGGCAACTTTAATGTCCAGAAAACTGGGAGCAGAACAGCAAATCAAGGACACGGAACAAACACTACCACAATTAAAAAGAGAACTAGAAGCCCGGAAGCGTTTATCGGCTCAAGCAAGTGAAGCACTTAGAAATTCAGAAAAATTTCAAAACGCCAGCGAGAAAGGAAGACTAGGGATGATGGCAAGAATCCCTGAGGTCATTGCTGAAAGAGATGCGCTTCTTGCTTATAGTGCAGCGCAAGGCGAAATTGTTAAACAACAAAAAAGAATAAATGAGATTGCCAATAAATTAAATGATTTAAATTTTTCAGAGCAAGACTTTAAAACCATTATGGGGGTAGGTGAAGGCCCCAAAGAAGGTGACACCCAAACCATAGATGGCATGTCATTTATATTTAAGAACGGAAAATGGGAGCCTGTTACCATAGCTAGCGGCGGCGGCGGTGGCGGCGGCGGAGATTCCAAAACAAAAAAAGAAAGAGAAGAAAACCTCAAAAAAGAGCAAGAAGCACTATTAAAGCTGCAGCGCGAAGGCGAAAATGCCCGCCTAGCATTAATACAAAACACCTTTGCCCGCGAAATGGCAATAAATGATGCCAACCATGTACGCAAAGTTACAGACCTCCAAACAAAAGCTAATGAACTTATTAAAGTCTTTGACGAGGCTACTATTGCTGGAGATACCGACCTAGCTTCTACCCTACTAGACCAATACACCGCCATAAACAACCAAATAGAAGCCGAAGAAGGACTTCACCAACAACGCCGAAACGAAATACTAAAAAACGGGATAGAAGCAGACATTGCCATTCGCCAGGAACAATTCAAACGCGAAGAGCAAGAACGACTTATAGCACATAATAATGAGCTAGCTGAACTTGGCAATAATGAAGAAGCAAAAAAAGCGCTAGAAGATCAATTTAATAAAGACACCTTAGAAAGACAAAAAGCCGCTGCAATAAGCTTAAAACAAGAAATTGAAAAAACACTAGACACCTCAAAGTTTGAAGGCTTTAGCCTTGATCTAATCACCGAAGAACAAAAACAACAAATTATAGATCGCCTTCAGGAATTAGGGCTTTCCATAGCCGAAATAAATAAACTTCTTGCTCAAATGCAAGGCAAGGCACCATCAGACAATGGATTAGAAGCCCTTGGTTTAGGCGGCGAAACAGACATACTGGGCTTTACTCCGGAACAATGGGATACCATGTTTACTAATTTTAGCAACATGGAAAACCTACTCGCAAATGCCGTTATGGGGGTAATGGCCATGCAGCAAGCCTATGCTATGTTTTCTGATTTTCAAAATAAAAAGGATGCCGATAGGTTAAAAGCCTTAGAAAAAAACTTCAACCGAAAAGAAGAAAGACAAAAACAATTGTTAGACCGTGGTTTAATCACACAAAAACAATATGACGACTCCATCAAAGCAATGGATGCCGAGCTCGAAAAGAAAAAAGAAGAAATAGCTAAAAAACAAGCCAAACGCGAAAAAGTAATGGCACTTGCTTCTATAGCCACAAACACTGCTATGGCAATAATGAGCATTTGGGCGCAGGTCCCTAAATTTGATTTTGGTATTTCGGCCGGCATTTTAACCGCTTTTGTAGGAGCGTTAGGCCTTGCGCAGGCAGCTATGGTATTAACCACCAAGGGCTATGAAAAAGGCTTCTATAACAACTCTACGATTCCGGTGCGTCGTGAGCAGGATGGTAAAGCCTTTAATGCATCCTTTGGAGGGCAGTCGCGCAGCGGGGTGGTTGATAAGCCCACGGTTTTTTTGGCCGGAGAAGGAGGTAAAAACTTTCCCGAAATGATTATTGATGGGCGAACCCTCAAACAGTTTGACCCCGGACTTAAAGATTCGCTCTATCGGGAACTATCAAGAGTTAGAGGATTTGAAAATGGGCATTACAGCGATAGTTCTACACAGGGCGGCTCACAAATAAACGAGGAAATGATGACAATGGTTGCTTCTGCTATAAATAGAAACACCGCTGTTCTTGAAAAACTAGACCGTGATGGAGTTACCGCTTTAATGGACAAAGACATGCGCAATATATATAGGCTTAGGAAAGAATTTAAACGCCTAGAAACTTTTGAAAACAAATCTAAAAGAAACAACTAATGTACGCAGCATTCACAGAACAACAGGTTTTTCAAAACCCAGACATAAACGTTTATTGTAACCTTTTATACGAAGAAATCATTAAATATGCTGACTTGCCCACCATTCAAGCTAATTTTGCAATGATAGACACCCTTGCGTTAATGATTGATGGAGCCCCACTAGTAGAGCTTTCAGTTATAACTTTTGGAGTAAAACTAGACGATATATTTAATAAAATACAAAAAAATCTTGGTGAAAGTCTAGGCACGGTTACCGTTAACTTTCCAGACCGCGTTCAAATGATTTGGAATGATGTATTTTTTGAAATTTGGCACAAGCCCCTTATGAATATAAAAACCGTCAACACCTTACAAATTGAAGATTTAACCGTTTAAACACAAAACCCAATGCCATATAATATTGTATTATCATCCACCCAAAGCTTTACCGCCGGCGCAGCCATACCCACTATAGAATGGCAATTTGATCAGCCTAACCCTCTTATTATTAATCATTTTGCAGGTACAGCACAACCAGCAAACATAAATATAGCAACAGTTATAAAAAACTATCTTAACCCCGGCGTTCAGCTTGACATAGCCACCGCAGAACAACTCATTGACAACGAGTTTACAAATATTTATGTAAAAGTAGAAGTGGAACGCCCAATAATCAATAAACAAGAAAAAAACTGGCTCACAGTAAGCGGAGCAATTGCCGCCGCAATCGCTCCAGGTTATGAAATATTGCCCAACAACCTAGAGGTTACCACAACATTAGAGCTTCAGTCATTTAACAGTATGCTACATGGCTCCACTGAAACTAAAATACACTTTGTTGTTTTAGGAAAATTAGCCACCACACAGCTTATAGAAATAGAAAAACACACCTTTTCAGTTGTGCTTAATATATTGTCTCAAACGCAATTAAAAGCATCAAAAGAAGAAATTAATTTTTATCAGGTAATAGATGAAGCAATAGCACCAAACACCACGTTTGATATTACCTCGTTTGGCCCCTATGTAGTTCAAGTTCCTTCATATATATCATTAACAGGAATAACCTTTGTAGAAACATTAAACGGCTATACAACCTATAATGGCTCAGGAAACACAACAATAACCATTGTCCTTAATGCAAGCGCATTAGAGCTTGAAGAAAACACCTACTCAGATTTAATAGTAATACAAACCACAACAGGCGCAACAGAAACAATATCTTTAACCACCTTTCTGGTTCCTGCTCCACCACCATTAGTTGTTGTACCCACAGAACTATCTTGGCTCATAATTCAACAACTGCCCTTTTCATCACAAACAATATCTGTGTCCGGGCTTGGAAATACAACATTAGTAATATCAGCAATACCAAGTTGGTTGTCAGTAGAAATCCAACAATTATTAAACGTTGCTCATGTAATTTTAGCCCCTATTAGTTCCGCCTTTTTATCTCCAGGAACGTACACCGCAACGCTTGTGTTTACCTCCGGCACCAGAACACAAAACGTACTAATAACGGTTACTGTAATAGCGCGCGTAAACTTAGGACTTAACAAATACGGCATTAATTTTACTGATGATTTTAAAACAATTACCTCTTTTCATTATTCATCAGCTTTTAATGTAAATTTAAACCTGAATACAAACATTTCGAGCTACTTTCCTTATGTTTTCAATTCCCAAAATTTAGAATATCTTTTTGGTATTCATAATTTTTATGCCGAATTTTTCATAGGAAAAGTAATTAAAAACCTAATGACAAAATTAAACGACCTAAACCAAATAGGATTTACCCACCTACCCTTAGGCTCTGCCTCTATTGGCATTAGCACAAACGTACTTCCTCTTTACAAATATATGTATCAGCCCGCAACGGTAAACGTTCAGGCTAATTTTATAAACAGAATTTCGGGAAACACAATGTTTACAGACGATTTTAACAATGTCAAATTTATTAAAGGAAGACGCCCGCCGCGCTTTCTAAGTTATGCCGGCTTTCTGCAAAATAGTATTCAAATTGCAATACTTGATTTTTATGAAAAACCCACTAGGGTAACCATAAATTCTGTTAAACTTTTTAATTTTTATGCAAACACCGCAATAAGAATATCCACCTACGTAAATGGAGTTTTTAATAAAACATTCAATTTTTCGCCCCAAAGCCACCGCATATTTCACTATGTAAACTATTTTTCTAGTTATGCCGAAGGTGATGTTATTGAGTTAAGAATGTTTCGTGTAGGTTTGACAACCTTAGAACAACCTATAATTTCACAAAAATATATAGTATTTCCTGAGGGGATAGAAAGCTATCACATAGCTTGGGTTAATGAGTATGAACTACTAGAAACAATGGAGTTTACTGGGTCATTCACTTTTAAGTGTAGTTTAGAAAACAAAAACATAAATACTTATAAAAAATTTCTAGAACAATTACAAAAACTAGAAGTTAAACAGGGCCAAAAACTAACGTGTAATACAGGAGTTTTACTAAAAGAAGATGCTCGGCGAATTGCAGACTTAATGCGTTCCAAGCAAGCCTTTCTAATGTCGAGAGACGAAGCCATTGCCCCTATAAATTTAATACCAGTTAATAAAGAAATTGAAAATAATGACACAGACAGAGACTTGTATAGCTACGAAGTTGAATTTGAAATAAACCTACCCAATGATTCTGAAATTTATCCACGATAATTTTGAACTAGACCTAGCAAGCCATGAGTTTGCTATGGTAGAGGAAAACAGTTGGTTTTCAAACCAATTGTTTACAAAATATACCTATCCCATAGAAATTGAACTAACCGATGAGCAGGACGCCGATTTTAATTATATCAGCCATCAAAACCTACAAAATAGAACATCCTATTTTGAGGGCAGATTTTATAATCAGGGAGAAAACCATGAGGCTGTTTTAGAAGTCGAAAAAATTCTTGGAAGAGTAATTTCTGCACAAATTAGATACGGATTTGAAGAATTACCCAACGCAAAAAAGAAACTAAGCGAGTTGCCCTTAGAAGATTTAGTTGTGACATCTAACATTTTCACCTATGTAAATGCTAGAATTAACAACGTTTGGCCTTCCAGTAATTTTTGTTTTGCAAAAATATTTACCGATAAAATAGATAAAGACAACATTCAATGGGCAGCCTTTGAAGGCGCTATTAACAACTATAAGGACGGCGCCATGCTTATTAACGAGTACGACGCGGTTAACGACGTTCAAATTAACAGAAACATCCTTCAGCCACTTCCATTTCTTTTACACATCCTTCAAAAAGGGTTTCAAGACGCCGGATATGTTTTGGCGGGTGATATATTAATAGATTCTGAATTTTCTAAGGCATTTATTTATCATTTTTCGGAATATTATTCAACCATTAATACCGAGAGCATACAATTTAGCGTAACCACTAATCAATATGATTTATTAATGTCTCCCATTTTTGCTCGCTATGAAAAAACTATAATATTGCCGGAGCCAGGAAGATATAAATTTGCCGGAAACGTTGTGCTACGCGCCAAAAAAGGAGGTAATTATAACAACAATTCAAAATATGGATTGGCCGCGGCCTTGTTTTTATTTAACGGGTCAAACATATGGAGCTCAAACTTTGTTACTACATCACGATATAAAGAAGAATTTAAAACCATTGAATTTACAATTGACTTTTACGGCACAGAAGGAAATGTAATATTTAAATCAGATAACCTTCCATTTGCACAGATAGACGAAGTAATAGACTATGAAGCAATGATTGCCGATATATCCGTCACACAATTAACAAAGTTTGACACAAGCGGAAATCCTCTACCATCACTTATTGTTCCTAATGAAATAAAGTTAACAAAATGTGTGCCTGATATCACTTTCGGCAAACTTTTTGAAATTTGTAGAACGTGGAAAAATTTTGACCTAGTTTTAGAAAACGGAGTTGCAACAATGAATTATTTAACCCGCTATTTTAACACGGCAAATGCTATAAGTCTTAAAGATTTTGAAGTGAAACACCCAGAAATTTACTTTAACCAAGGCAAAAGTTTTGTTTTTAAATTTCAAAAGATAAACACAGAGGCTTTTCCCGAATACCAATATCCAGAAATATACATAGACATTAATGGCCATGTCCAAACGCCCTTTATAAAAAAAGACAATACCGAAGAAATAACCATTGAAGCCCTTCCGTTACCTCTTAAAACAGTCGGCGGTTATATATCAGCACACGACTTTCTTGACGACAAGAATATGCTGTTTATAGGAATGTACAATGGCCTTGTTTCCGGAAACAATAGAGCTATGGATCCGTCACCCTTAATGATTCCTTCTGTTTATATAAACCACTATCAAGATTGGTTTGATTTTCTATTAAAAACTATCACATATAATTGGAGCTTTCTTACTCATCCCGAAAAGCTTCAAACATTAAAAGTAAAGTCGGTGATCTATGCCTATCAAAACTATCACCTTATCGAGCGCATAAGCCGAAGTAACACAACGCCAGAACTGTTATATATTGAAATTGAAACAAAAACCTTAATATAATTCATCCAACCATAAAACCTCCTCTTGAGCCTCATTACTTACCACATGAACATATCCCATTGTTTCTGTTATTTTAGAGTGACCTAAAAGATTTTGTAATTTTTCAACAGTCCCACCGGCGCGCAAGTAGTTAGTTGCAAAGGTGTGCCGCCCAACGTGCATCGATATGTTTTTTGTGATGTGTAAAAACTTAGCCATTAGCTTAAGTTCTCGATTCATATATTCTCCAGTAAATTTTAAGACAAATAATTTAGGTTCGTGCAAAATTATTTTTTGAAGTTTTGGCGTTATTTTAAGTTCTTTTTCAAAACTTTTCCATCGCTTTGTTTTGTTAGCAACAAACAAAAAAGAGTCTTTTAAAATATCCTTTCTATTTAAATCTTTTATGTCCCCAAGCCGCAATCCAGTGAAGCAACTAAATAAAAAATATCCTAAAATAATTCTTTGGCTATCATTTATAAACTGAGAAAAATAAAACTCCCGCAGGCGTTTTACTTCTTCTGCCTTTAGATTTATTTTGCCGCCCGAGGTTGATCCAATTTTAATATCAGACGCGCCTATAGCCATAGGTATCTTGTTTTTTTCTGCCAAAGAAACATACTTTTTAACCACGGCTAAATTACTATTTACTGTTGTGGACTTGTTTTTTAGCGAAACAGCTAGATGTCTAGTAAAACATTTAAGAAGCTCCTCGTCCATTTCGTGAAACAATATTTCGGGCTTCCATGCTTTTATTTTTTCCAAGACAGCCTTATGTCTTCCGTAAGTTCCTGATCCAACGTTTTCTTTTACTGAATTTTCAAGCATCCAACCAAAAAAGGAAACAAAATCCCTTTTAGGAATAGCGGCATTGTATTCGTCTATGAATTTTGAAAGCGAAAGCATTCGCCTCTGTAGTCTATAAGTAGTAATAATTTCAGTAATATGTGAAAAGATGGTGTCCAGGACCATATTTTGCTCAAGGTTGTATTGGCAGTTTTCTCTGAAGCGTTGTTTTTTGGGTAGCCAATCCAGAGGACTTCCTTCTACACCAAGCCTCAATCGCACGCGCCTGCCCTTGCTTACGCTTAGATAAACCTGAGACAGCCCAAACCGGCTTACCTCCTTTCTAATATAAAAATGATGTTTAATTGACACAGCTATTTTTTTTGTGTCAAATTCTGTGTCAAAACCCCTAAAAAGTAACATAGTATTCATAGTTGTAATAAATAATAAACAACCAACAATTAACGCTTTAAGCTAATTGTAAGTCGGCTATACAACTATTGTAATGTGCTTTGTGACCGCGGAGGGATTCAAAAAACAGAACTTAACTATTTGATTATCATAATTAAATTATTTTACAGTGTCATTTTTGTGACAAATGATTTTTGAGTAGCGTTACCCGCTTACTTATTTCAAGCAGTTTCATTTCTATGTCTTCTATAATCTTGTCTGGGGGTTTTTCATAAACTTCTTCAACATCGTTTAGCTCTTTTTTTTCTCTAAACAAATAATTTAAATCTAAATCAGGGAAAAACTCAATAGTCTTATACAAAAAAACTACACTAGGTTTTAGTTTTTCATTTAAATACGCGTTCACTTGCGTACGATTTTCTTTAATTTTTTCAGAAAAATTCTTTGCAGTGATACCCTTTTCCACAAGGTGTTTCTTAATTTTTAGCCCTACTCCCATAAAATACAAATGTTAAAATTCAAACATATATGACCTTTTATTTGGAAAAGTCAATTATATATGAATATATTTGTAAACGCTTACAAACGCTTACAAACGCAATATGACAAATATAGACAAATACATTCAACTTTATAACATGAGTTTACATGAGGCCACTAAAGCCTCTGAAATATTTGAAAATTTAAACTTTGGCTACAGTACAGATATTAAAGTAAAAGCAAAAGCCAAGGGGGTAATTTTAACGGGCTCTACAATACGCAACATTCGTTACGGAAACATTAAAAATCATTTCATTTTTAACCTTCTCATTGAATTGGCAAAAGAAGAGGAAGTATTAAAACTTCAGCTTCAAAAAAGCATTGAGGAAATTTCTTAATAAATAAAACAATCAGATATGACAACAAATTCTAATATTAAACACACCAAAAGGCTTCTGCCTGGTATGCTGTGTAATTCAGTTGAGTTTTTTAATTACGAATTAGAAGTAAAAGTAATAATGAACGGAACTATTAAAAAATTTTATGAGCTCCCCACTCCTATTTATCAGCTTCTTAATGAAGAAATGCACCGCCACCCGAAGGCATTCCAAATATTAAAAGATTGGCACCCCGAATCTGAAAGTAAACAAATAGAAACTTTTGCAAGATGCCGTTATGGCGATTTAGAAAATACAGGCGACATCGTGGATGGCAAGTTTTCTTCTGCTGAATTTTGGGACTGCCCGCTTCGTGGTTCTTGTAAGGGCGAGGGGATTATATGTGCGCTTCCTAATTATAAAGGAGAAACATTAAGCGGTGACGAAGTGCAGCTGCTTAAAATGCTTACCACAGCAATGACTAATGACGCAATAGCAGGCGCTCTTACTATTGCGCTTGGCACTTTTCACCAATTAAAACAAAAGCTTTATGCCAAGTTGGGGGGCATTCAAACAAAACAAGAGGCTACCATCAAAGCCCTTGAACTCAACATTATTTGAGTGATTTCAAATAATACGTTCTTTCTGAGCATATATTAATCGCTATGCAACTATGTAATGTAAAAACTCCCGTCCCCGGGTGGGAGTTTTTAAAATAAAAATTCAATTAATTATAAAATATAACCCTCGCTATGTCCAGAATAACACATCTCCAATCCCAGCTCAACGAGCTTTTGGCTCGTAAAACACAATTATCAAACCGGCTTTATTATACCGATGGCGAAGAAAAGGATAGGCTGCCAGGGCTTCAAGCAAAAATAGACTGTTTAATTGCCGCTATTCAATTAGAGAGGGCTCTTATTAATAACATAACCGTAGTTTCTCCTGAGGTTCTTGACAACACACAACTTCTAAGTAATAATACCAAAACCAACCAATAAACACCCGCCTCACTATGCCTTATATTAAACGTGATTTTATTGAAAAAATTGAAGAAGAAAGCGACTTAGTTCAAATAATACAAGAGTTTGTTCAACTAAAAAAAACAGGAGCAAATTATAAAGGTTTATCCCCTTTTTCTTCAGAGAACACGCCTTCCTTTACCGTATCTCCAGCTAAATCTCTTTGGAAAGACTTTAGTACTGGTAAAGGAGGGAGTTCTCCCGTGTCCTTTATAATGGAAAAAACAGGCTGTACTTTTCCCGAAGCCATAGAATACATTGCTAAAAAACTAGGATATGAAGTAGAATATGAAGACAGCAAAGCGGCAGAAGCTTACTTAAAAAAACAAGAGAAAAAACAAGAGCTTACTCCATTATTGCAGGCGGCCATAAATAAATACCACGAGTTATTTTTTAAGCTTCCGGAAGATCACCCTGCAAAAAAAGAAATTTATGACAGAAGAAAATATGACGACGCCACCGTAAAAAAATACAAGATTGGCTATGCGCCGGGCAACAATTTTTTGTATAACCTCTGTGTAGAAAAGGGAATTAAAGCCGAAGCTCTTGAAATAGGCCTAATATCTGACCGTGGCGACGTGTATTATGATCGAGTAATTTATCCTATATTAGAAAAAAAAGGCGCGCGTCTTTATCCCGTAGGTCTTGCCGGAAGAACCCTGTCACCCGACAAAAAACAAGCTAAGTGGATTAACAGTAAAGATTCCATACTATATAATAAGGAAACTGTATGGTATGGTATGGATGTAGCTCGTGATGCCATTGCAAAAAAGAGTGAGGCTTGGATTGTCGAAGGGTATAATGATGTTATTGCCTGGCAAAACAACAATCTTCTCAATACAGTAGCTGGTTGTGGTACTGCAATTTCAGAAAAACAAGTAAAAATACTCAAAAAACTTTGCAGTAAAGTCATTTTTTGTATGGATCCAGACAAGGCGGGCAAAGCCTCTGTGCTTAAATATATACCGGTGTTTCTTGCTGAAGGATTTCGCGTGGAGCTGCTCGAGCTCCCGGGTTTAGATCCTGACGATTTTGTGCGCCTTTATGCTAAAACCGTTGAAAAAGAAACCCTGTCACCCCTAGACGATGAAACCCTTAGAACGGATGGTTTTAAATACCTATTGGATAATTACATAGCAGGATCAAAAGTATCAAAGGCCAGAGGCGCAAAAAAATTAGTAGAAACCGTTGCTAAAATTGAAGACGAAGCAATGCGCTCCATTTATACAGAGTGGTTGGCCAAAGAAAGCGGTGTTAAAATAGCCGACATTAAAGCATGGATAAAAAAGGAGCTGCTTGACAACAAGGTAGAAATTAAAGCTAAGGATGGGCGCGTTGATTTCACTGACCTAGAAATGTATATTATTCCTGCGGAAGTAAAAACCCCTCTTGAAAAACTGCTGCCCACAATAAAAAAGTACCAACTCTTTATGGCGGCTAATCAAATATGGTGTCAATCCAAAGACGGCCCTCCATATTATTTTCATTCGGTTTCTAATTTTTCTATCGACATCATTCAACATATGCAGGACGAAAAGTTTCCTTTAAAACTTCTCCGCATCAAAAACATCCACGGCCACGAAAAAATATTTGATTGCCCAAGTGAGGCTATAAACACGCCTATGGCGTTTGACAATGCAGTTACAGCGCACGGTAATTTTCTTTGGACAGGCGGCCGACAGGATCACCAAAAATTAAGAGCTTATCTTTTTGACGGTATGGGAACCGGCCGGAAAATAGATGTGCTCGGTTGGCAACCCGAGGGATTCTGGTGTTGGAATAACGGAGTAACATTTCCAGAACGAGAAACCCAAGAAGTAAATGAAAACGGTGTGTTTGAAGAGGGTGGCGTTAGCTACTATGTGCCTTCAGCAAACGAAATTTACAAAAGAAACGCTTTTAAATACGACGCTCAAAAAAAAGTGGTAATCATTGAGCCGGCCGTTTCCTTTCAAAATTATGCGGCTCAGATGCTTTTAGTACATAGAAACCACGCTATTACGGCAGTCCTTTTTTCCATTGCAAGCGCGTTTCAAGACATTGTAGTGAAAGAACTTGGCAATTTTCCTATGTTGTTTTTATATGGTCCCGCTTCTTCTGGAAAGGATCAGTTGGCAGAATGTTGTCAAAGCTTTTTTGGTTACCCACAAACAGCCATCAACCTAGAGGGAGGGGTGTCCACCATCAAGGCGCAGGTAAGAGAGTTTGCACAATTTAGTAATATGATATCGCATCTTTCGGAATATAAAACAGGAGACAGCAAGTTAGACGGTGTGCTTAAAGGCCTTTGGGACCGTCGTGGGTACAAGCGCGGAAACATAGACAGCCACGTAGGAACAGAAAGCATTCCAATTCTTTCTTCTGTTATTATGACTGGAAATTATACCCCAGATGCCGAAGCATTAATTACACGCCTATTATGGGAAGAAATGAGCCAAAGCTTATTTAACGAGGACGAAGTAAGAGAGTTTGATAAGTTGGCAGACATGACTAAACACGGTATATCAGGATTTACAAATCTAATACTAAAGCAGAGAAAAACAGTAGAGCTAAATTTTCTACACAAATTTCGTGAACTAAAAGCTACCCTAAACGAACGGATGCCAGACGCTAAAAGCCGGATGATTTCAAATACGGCGGTATTGGCCAGCTTTTATCAACTGTTTGACGATGTGCTTTCGTTTCCTTTCAGTTTTGCCGACATGCTTAAGCACTTCCAAACAGGCATCGACACACAAACAAGAAAACTCAACTCTGCAAGCACTATTAACAGATGGTGGGATTGTTTCCTGGCATCAATGCGCGGAACGACGGCAGACCAGTTGCGCATTGGTCGTGACTTTAAACTCGAGGGCTACAGGATGTATTTCAACTTTACAAATTGCTATAATAAAATACAACGTCAATGGTGGTTACAATACCACGACACGGCACCAGGCAAAACAATTATGATGGACACCATAAGAAAAGACGAAGCATATATTGAAGACGCTAAATCTGTGCGAATGGGAATTGGTAAGGATTCGCCAAACACCAGCGCCTGTATAATAGATTTAAACCGTATTCCGGTAACCGAAGAAATTAAACATGCAGTAGAATTTCAATTGAACGAAAATTCATTATTTGATAGATCCCCTGTTACCCCAAAAGATGAAAACGATAAAGAGCAATATCAAGAAGATTTACCGTTCTAAAAATATTTTTAAAAAAGGTGTGTTGAGTTTCCAACATTTCCACACCTAGTCTAACTTATTGATAATGAAAAAATTAAGTATTAAAATAAGTGTGGAAAGTGTGTGGAAAGTGTTGGAAAATGTGGAAGGTGTTTTGAGTTTCCAACACTTTCCACACCAAATAAGATATAATATATTGAAAATCAACGATGTGGAAGTGTGGAAAGTTTAAAGCCCATTTCACTATAAATAAAACGAGAACTAAAATTTTTTATATGACACTATTTTCAAAAAACGACGTAATAGAAGTGCCGGTAAAGCTACGCCCAGCTGAACCTTCCGACCTTAAGGCGGACACAAAAAATTTAAAAATAGGACAACCTTTTTGGCTGAAAAGTCAAATTACAGGAAAATTTGACAACAAAGCTTACATTTTGAGCTACGATCAAGATCCTGCCGAAATTGCCGAATGGCTAAACAAAAAAATGATATATGTACCTATAAGCGACTTAGAGTTATGACACCACAATATGACAACATTGACATTGCTTTGATTTATTGCGGCTGTATTAATGTTACAGAAGTTTTAAAAGCCACAAAAATTTTAAGAGAAATAGAAAACACAAATTTAAACCTAGTGCGTGAGTTTTCAAACAAGCGCATACGCCAATTTATTAAAAATGAATAATTGTCCACACACACACACCTCAATTATAGTTATATCAGCAGTTGTAACCTGTGAAACCACAGTAATAAAGTGTGATAACTGTAACAAAACACTAACAAAACCCCAAACAGAATGCAGATAGCCTACATTATTTATTTAATCGCTGGATTCTACTTTGCAGCAGTTATCTGGTATAAAAACAAAAATATAGATGAAAAAAACAATCTACATCGCAGGAAAAGTAACCGGCGAACCAATGGCTGAATGTTCAATGAAGTTTGGCGCTCAGGAAAAAGCATTGAAAGACCTTGGCTTTCAAGCCATCAATCCGCTCACCGAAGTAGTGGATTATAGAACCCCTTGGAATGAGGCAATGAAAATTTGCATCAAATCATTAATGACAGCAGACGCAGTGTTAGCGCTACCATGTTCAGCAAACAGCAAGGGGGCCCAATTAGAAATTAAATTATGTGCCGACTTAGGCATCCCGGTTTTTATTAGTGTAGAAACACTAAAAAAAGCCTTTAAAAAAAACTAAACAATTAAACAACCCACATTTTTTATAAGCCAATAGCACAAAACATAAAAACCATTAAAACAAAAAAATCATGAAAACAAAAATAACTATTTTATTATTTTTTATATTACCATTATGGAGCGTCAAAGCACAATTTTCGCCCTTTGAATCTGGAAAAACAGTAACCGCCAATTTTGGATCGTTTTCAAGCGGGGCAATTTTTAAAGACGGCTTTAATATAGGAATAAAAGCCACTTTTAGCTTTACAAATGGCGTTTACATTGCACCAGAAATTTTTTACTTTCCCAATCTCAGGGGGAACGATTATTTTCATACAGGCGTTACCGCCGGCTATAACTTTATTCATACAGAAAAGAGCCGCTTGCACGGCGGCATATTAATTAACCGCATCACCAGAAGCCCTAATACTCAAAACGCAGGACCTAATGGCTCCCTTGGTTTTAATTTTGGGTATGAATATACCATATCAACATGGGGTGTATATATAGGTGCCTGGATTAATAGACAGTTCAGAACAGACACCGCCCCAAGGGAAAACAATTATTGGCGCACCAGCCTTTTTTTAGAAATTGGAGTAAAAATATTTTAAATATAACGTTCGTTTTGCAGCTACCAGAAGGGCGGGAAAACGAAGCGATCATTTTTATTAAATAACAAAATTATGAATATAGAAAGACCAATCAATAAACAACATAACCCCGCCTTTTTGGTAGGTGCTGTTATGCAAGGTCTTATTAAGGTTTGCCCCGATCCTGGTTGTGAAGCTGTTTGGCACAATATCACAAAGTCGTACACTAAATGCAATGATTGTGGCGGTCGTGTCATGCTTATAAATGAAGATACTTATTGGAATAAATTTTCAAATAATTGGTTTCAATATGATTTTCAAACAGGAGAATATTTTAGACCACAAAAACCGATTGTGCAATTATCATTAGATCTTGCATAACG
>Ga0100378_1001873_pt1 | contig 21438 bp, 16 predicted proteins | sample CryGeymeta201502_FD_81535 | JGI IMG/M metagenome (GOLD analysis project Ga0100378, IMG submission 81535) | Groundwater microbial communities from Crystal Geyser aquifers in Utah, USA - Crystal Geyser metaG 2015-02 | ecosystem: Environmental > Aquatic > Deep subsurface > Groundwater | place: USA... | reverse complement strand
TCCCCCCCTTGAAGAACGTCGAGTTCGCGCCTATGCCCACCTTCCCCGTTAACACCCGCTGGCCCGACCGGAAAATCCTGAAGAGACTAAACGGGGCGCTGGCCAGGCCCAAAGTTAAAGCGTGACGTTATTGAGGCCGCGAAGAGCTGAGGATGCCGTAGACATTCGACAGCGATTTTTATTTTCTAGCTGAACGCTAGAAAGTAAAGTCAACTCCTTTTGCGCCTTCGAGTCGAAAATAAAGTCTCTCTTTCGACGGGCTGCCAGGAACATACCTAATTAACGCTGGAAGCGTTAATTGACTCTTTCTTTCGAAAGGTACCTTCGACATCCGGCTTCTGTTTGCATTAATTTAACAGCACAAAAATCAACTCGGTCCAAGCTTTCTTATCAGGGTAAATATTTCTTCGCTTCGCAACAGAAGAGAATAACCATCAGTATTCGGTGTAAATTACACTGTTTGTAATTTGGGGTCAGTCCGTTGTACCAGACATCCTGTGGACTCTCCAACCACATGTCTGAGCTATAACGAGGTATGCACCTGCTAGAATAAACTTCGCTGTTGATAAAATATCTTTCTGGCATGTCGTCGATGAAAATAGTTCGAGGGCGTTGAGTTCCGAGAAGTTTTTTGATATTGTTCGATATTTCTTCCTCAGAGGGAGTTATGTGAAGGTAGTAACAGTTAGTATAGTCTATATCGTCTTTAATTTGGTTGAGAATATTGGTGATTGTAATATAAGCTTTACCAGAATGTCCAAAATCTGTTATCAACACTTTTTTCCCCGAAAAAATACTTTCTGCCATTTTGGCAAAATTAGAATTGTTGGTAAACAATTCTTTTAATCGAGAAAATATACTATTTCTTGCTAAATCGTCAACGATTACATCCGACCCTTCGTTAATGTACATACTTCCGCTAAAAGGCACGCTGATAACTTCTTCCTCGTGGAAAAAATTCCAGACGTAATTAAATTTCTCCAAAGAATCTCCTAGACTATAAACCTCAAATCCAGAAGTTAGATAATCGTTTAAAACCTTGTAATATCTGCGGACAGATTCTAAGGAATCTTTGACAAAAGATAGATTGAAGTCTTTGCCGAAAAAAGAAAGTAAATATCTTGCAAATTTACTATTACAACAGTAGTTTTCACTTTTAATCGGATCTACGGAATTCATTATACTTTCGAAGTTTTCTCTAAATTTTCCAGTGATCAATTTCTTCTCCGGCAAATTTTTTATCTTGCCAAGCAAATCGATCGTGTTACCAAAAGATTTTAAAATTCTACCTGCCTGATTGAGATCTTTTAAACTGAAGGACCAGTATACGTAATCTTCGATTTCTAAAAAATCGGGAGTAAAAAATATCATCATGTTTGATGATATTTTTTTGTTTAAATACTCAAAGAAATAGTAAACATTTTCGTTTTTGATGTTGAATACTAAATTGTACTCACCTTTTTCTCGCGCAAAATTTTCCACGCCAGGATTTTTGGTCAGGAAAAAAATCGCAATAGACTGAGGGAAATAAGGAGGCGATATATAAGTTTCCGGGCTGTGTATTATGACCGTCGGCGAAACTTTTTTCGCAACGAACTCCATTTACAAGTGATTTTTTTTTAACGTTTCCTTCTCCGCGAAGAAGAAATTGAAAAAAAAATACACCATTTTTTTTCAAAATGTTTTCCTTCGACCCGGAGCCGAAAACTTCCGAGTGCAAATTAAATTTCACCATACAAAAATCTGAAGTTATTTGTTTCTTGACGCAAAGAAAGGAGTCTTTCGTCGTCTTGGATAACGTTTTGAGCCCGGAGGAGTGCGAGAATATTAGAGATTTTATCGACAAGACCTCCGTTTTCCAAGACAGAAAAAGAAAAAGTAAAACGGTAGGGCTTTGCTCAGAAATGAGCCGAGAAATTCAGCAAAGATGCAGTCGTTATATTCCCTCTACTTTTTTCTTCCCGGATTCGGTAATTAAATTGGAAGGAAAAGAAGCTCTCGAACATTGTTTAAATAGTAGCTATTGGTCGAGCCCTTCGATAAATGAGTGTTGGAGATTTGTCAGATGCGAACCTGGAGCTAGCTTGGGTTTACATTTCGACGGAAAATATGTTCCTAACGTTGACTACTCCAGTATTTTTACTATCATGGTATACTTGAGCAATAATGAAGACGGCGCGCTGAAATTTTCTGGGGAGGAAGGAGGTACCTTCCTCCCCCGAGAAGGAAGAGTGGTTATTTTCGACCAGAAACTCCTACACGAAGGATGCAAAAATTCTAATATGAAATATTACGCGAGGAGCGAAATTATGTATTCCCGCTCCTCCAAGATAGAAACTCCTGACGACGCCGAAGCTGCCTCTCTTTACAGAGAGGCATGCCGACTTCATTCTGCCGACCCGACTTCTTCCCGAGCTAAACTTTTAGAAGAGAAATCTTTTACTCTTTCCCCTCTTTTGGAGAAGTTAATCTTAAATTACTAACTCCTGTCCAAGAACCAAAACTTTAAATTTCCCTCGACAAGGGAAATGTTTCAAATTGAAAAAATAATTTTAATTCCCGACGGAAAGACTAGTCGGACTCCTAACTCGAATGAAGAAAGAATTTTTCTACTCCCGATACTTTTCCTGCGTCGTTGCCAACACTTCGGAAAGTTACTCGCCTCCTTCCATTCCTACTCGTGAGAACGGCGTTTATCTGGATAAGTCCACCCTCGACTCTTTTCTCTCTTCCGAAACATTAGATTGCTCTTTTTTCACCAAATTTAGGAAAGACTACCGAGTCTATTGGGACGAAAGCGTTGACAGGAGCAGCCTTCGGATGCCCTCTTACCTCATCCAGGACTTGTCATCGTGTAGAGGCATGGGCGAACACCAACTCCACTTGCTAAAAATGGGAGGTGGGAAGATCTTGGAGAAAGTATTTTTACACAGCAAGAGACGTACATGCTTCCCGTTGATATTTCAGACTTCGGATTTGATTTATTTTTGCGAAATACCTTACCGCTACTACAGTCATTTTAATATGACCCACCCCGACCTTGAGTTTCGAGCTTTCGACGCCGAGACTTTGGAGGAGGTCCCTTTGGAAGAGGGGAGGGGGGGATCGAAAATTCGTGATTTTCTTTCCCTCCGGGTGAATTTTTTCCGCGACAGCTCACGCTCCCCAGAGACATTTGTCTATATCAGGGAAGGGAAAATCTGTCGGACGGACGAAGAGTTCGAGACAGTGCATCAGGAAGATTTGTGCAAAATTTGCCCCAGACTCCCAAGCGACGCTTCCCCGGGATCGAACGAAGTTGACGTTTCCCGCTCAAGCCAACAGCAGAAAAACTCCCGCTGCGGCGAAATTATGAAAATCGACGAGATAGGGAGTATATACGTTTCTTTCGACTACTGGATAGTTATTCTGAACCCGTCTTTCGAAGTGAAAGTTAAAATTTACCTACCGGATTTTTGCCAAATCGGCGACGCCTCGACAGACAAAAATCAAGTCCGTTGTAGCGTCGATAAATTCAGCGGCAAGTTTATGAAGAACGGAGACTTGCTGAAGTGGAACGGGTATCTCGAGAAGAGGACTATTTACCATACTAATTTGCCCGGGGGAGATCTCCACGTCCTATTCCGTCTGCAGCCCGAACCCGACTGCGCGCATGTTCCTCCAAAGTCGAACTCCTGGCCGAGCGACGACAAAAAATCCGTCTTCGATACAACGAACAGCTTTCTCATCAAGACCTTTCGCTATCACGAGTGAAAGCGCGGAAATCAAATTTACTTCTTGTTCCAAGAACAAGAAACAGATCGCTGTCGCTCTAACGGAGTTGCGTTTTTCGCCCTGTTGATTTTAAACACAAAAATTGCTACCGCAATAACAGGGTTGAATTTTTGTGCTGGTGATATTAATCTCCGTGTTGTAGGTGCAGCACCTACACCTTTTACAAAAATCTTTATTTTACCATAAAACGACACCGTTATTAAAAATGCGAAAAGAGATCTTTCTCTCACCTTTCGCATCCTGCGCGCTCAGCAACGCCCCCGAAGGTCACATCCCCTCTCATATTCCGACTTCCTATCATATTTTCGGTAATTGGGTGAAATTTTTATCTCCCGAGGTCTTTAATTTTGCCAGCTTCGGCTTTGTAAATCTTGAGTGTACGAGAGTTTATTGGGACGACTCTGTCGACAGAACTTCTTTTCGGATTTCTCACCTCCTCCTGAAAGATCCGAGTCCGTCGATAAAAGATAACTTTTTCCTGGTAAAAATATCAGAGGGGACGGTTTGTGCGAAACTCCGCCTTCCAGATTTGAGTTCCAACTGCTACCAACTCTTCCAAACTCACAACTTAATTTATCTTTTTTACAAAACATGCTACCCCAACTCGGAACAAAAGCTCAGAGCTTTTGACATCGAGACTTTGGAAGAAGTTACGTTAGACAGAAAGCTTTGCTCAAGAATGTTACAAATATTCACTTCCAACCCCGCCTTTTTCCGTGACTTTTCCCGCTGCCCGGAAACCTTAGTCTACATCAAGGAAGGAAATATTTGTCGGCTAGACTCGGATTTCAACCCCCTGCACCAGAAAGACTTGAAGGAAATTTACCCCGGACGATCAGAAGAAGAGATCCCTCTCGAAATTAAAGGAAGTGTGATGAAGATAGACGATGCGGGAAAGATATATCTTTCCTTCGATTACTGGGTAGTAATTCTAGACCCAGACTTCGAAAGGAAGGGTGAATTTTACTTGCCAGATTTTTTCAGCGGAGGAACTTTTCACGGTAGGAACTTTTTCCAGAACGGAAATTACATCAATTCAGGCGGACATCTGGAGAAGAGAATGATCAGTCATTATAATCTACCTGGAGGAGATCTTCACCTCAATTTTTATTTAGAAGCTCAGCCTGGGTGCGGTGCTTATGGTATACAAGGCTCTACAGGTCCGGAAAAGGAGCCTCCGGAAAAGGAGCCTCCGGAAAAGGAGCCTCCGGCAGACGATCAAAAAGTACCATTCGACTACAATAACAATTTTCTGCTCAAAACAACTTTCATTTCAAGTTCTTGAAATGAAAGTTGTCCCAGCTCTTAGGCAGAAACAGACGTGTGTGTTCCGTAATCAGATTTGACACTCGCTCTGAGAAAGAGTAAACCTATTTCTGTGAATCTGAACTATTCACTACCTCTGTGAGTAGAGCTAAAGAACAGTTTGAAAGCAATTATTATCTCGAAAATAAAAACAAACTCCGTTCTAGCGATAGCGTGTTTTTATTTTGTTCCGTTGGAACAAAATAAAAAAGTCACTCCGTTCTAGCGGCAGCAAATTTCTCCCCGCTGAAGACTCAAGCGGGGAGAAATTTAACTCAGTTCTAGCGACAGCGAAGCGATGAGGACGTCAGCGACGTTCGACAGCGTGTTTTCGACTTCTATCGAGTCGAAAACTTCACTCCGTTCTAACAAAAACTCCACCGCGTTCAGCCCGCTAGCAACTCGAATTCCCACTCGCGAGAATAAAATTCGTCGAATTTTATTTCGAACGAAGTTAATGTATTTAGGGCAATCTCTTTTTGATAAATCTAAATAACATCGCCTTCGAAGGAAGCGGGAAGAAACAGAACGCACGTCTAAACGAAACGGCGGAATGTTAAATGAAAAAAGATTTTTTTCATCTGCCCTTTGTTTCCTGTCTCCTCCAAAACGCCCCTGAAAATTACGCTTCTCCAGATACTCTCGACCCTGTAAGTTGTTTATGGTTGCCAGAAGCGGACCTAGAGACTTTTTTCTCCTCCGAAAATTTGGACTACTCTTTTTCCAAACCCCCGTACCAACGATCTTTGAAATGGGACGGGAGCGTCGACAGGACCGCTTCAAAAATGCCCTCATTTTTCCTCTTGGAAAGTTTTGAAAAAGATTGTTTCCTGATCAAAGTAAAGGAAGGAAAAGTTGTGGAGAAAATATTTTTGACCAACCTTAGAGTCTTTTTTTTCGAAATAGTAGAAACGCCGGAATTAATTTACGTAGAGTATTTAAATTTTAACAGTGGAGCCTCGGCGATAAAAGCCTTCCAGGCTGAGTCTTTGAAAGAAACGGTCGTCGACGCGGAGAAGGCGGAGAGAATTTCAAGAGTTCTACGAGAAAAGAGTGGTTTTTTTAGGGACGGGACGCGTTCGCCGGAAACTTTCGTTTACATTAACTTTGACGAAAGTAAAATCAGGCGTGTAGACTCAGATTTCTCCCTGCTGTACGAGAAAAACTTGCGAAAAATCTCGCCGGAAAGTACAAAGTCGGGGCGGATAATGAAGATCGACGGCGCGGGGAGAGTGTATATTTCCTTCGACCATTGGATAGTAATTCTAGACCCGGACTTCGAAAGGAAGCTCGAGATCTACTTGCCGAATTTTTGCTACCAATCCGGGAAAAAAAGGCACATGAAGAACGGGGATCTGTTGGAGAGAAAGAGACGGTTAGTCAAGAGGGAAATTTTCCACTATAATTTGGCGGGGGGAGACATTCACGTGAAATTCCACCTCGAAGACCCGGAGCTGGAGCAAGAGTCTTTCGCCTCGGAGTACCGACGGAGAGGGAGGGAAAAGCAGAAAAGGTGGCCGGGAGAAGACGAAAAGGCTCCCTTTGACGTTGTTAACCATTTTCTGCTCAAAACTGTCTACCACGCCGAGGAGGAAGGGCGGATCAGCGCAACTTGCTTTCCGCCAGAGGGTAGAGCCCCAGATCAGCGGGAAGAACTCCCGCTTCCGGAGCGACGCGGAAAGGAGCGGAAAGGAGACCCCCCAGAGCAGAGAGCAGGAGGCCCCCGACCAAAGCGAGCCACCAGCCGCGGCAGGAAAAAGCCCAGAGGAGGAAAGCGAAGACAATAGACAGACGCATCAGAGAGTTCAGGAGGGAGGGCCAGGGCATCCCCGAGCCCGGCAGGTCCCAGCTGTCTATCAGGGAAGATGGCTTCTGCAGCCAAATTTTCTCGCCAGCGGGGGGGTTGCTTGCCCGGCAGAAAATCTCCCCCAAGGCCCCGTTGGGTGTAAAAGTTGCACGCTTGCCCTCGCCTGACAGAGAAGAAAGGTAAGCTAAGCTATGTCCGGAGGACATCGAGTTATTTAAAAAGGCAGTAAAACGGCGTTGAGTTTTTTCGGCTTGCGACGAGTCGAAAAAACTCTATCTCTAGAGCGGGGTTGGGGTTTATTTCAGGGTAATGGCTCGAAAATTAAACGCGCTGAAAGAAGTGTCGGGCAGCTTCGATATCCTCCGCTTCGAGGTGGCTAAACAGAATAAAGTTTTTCTCGCTAAAATCGAGAGCCAAAGGCCGCTGGCGCTAAAATTGTCAGGCACGCGTGAGATGACATAAAAAAGGTCTTGTTTTTCTGCCGGGCGGAGGATTAAATATTGAAAAATAATTTCTTCTCAAAAGAGAATGCCAACTTTTTGTAGAGAGTTAGGAGAAAAAATCTTCGTTAAATGGGTAACGAACCTTCGAAGGAAAACAAAAACGAATTCAGGTTAGCTCGGTGGAGAAGAGAGATATATTCTCCTCTCAACTACTCTTCGCTAATTTTCTTTGAGAAAGAACTCAAAGAGATAGAAGAAATGGAGATTTTCAAATATTACTTAAAAGACTTTTCTTTCTTGGTGAGAAGTGAGAATTTAGATGAATACTTAGCTATCAAAATGCTGAACATTTTCGCTAGACTTCACCAGACAAAAATCTCAACTTCGTTAAATGACGGTGAGTATATGGACACTTTTCTTCACGAAACTTACCGGAGACTATCTGAAGAAATGGTGAAAAAAATGATAAAATACAAATTTTTCTCCCTCCGAACCACTCTGACTAGTTACAAAGATATATCGGTTTTCTCCTACGCCATCGAGCACGTCAGAAATAAATCTCTAGTAGATTTATTTCTCGATTTATGCGGGGAAGAAGATATTTGCGAAGTTTTTCTAGACGGGATTAATTTCCTTCTGCCTTCCATAGTCGGATATTTTCCTTACCTGGCTCGGAAATTAGATAAAATTCCAATTATTCTCGTCGGAGATAACTTCGGTAATCCTCTTCCCTATATATTACTGGACGATCTAGTAAATAAATTGAATTACTATTCTTTCTCCGAAGAAGATTACTCGTCGTTCCAAATTTTTAAAAGTTCGATCGATCCTAGAAGTATACTTCCTAATATCGACAACATAGACATCAAAATCATCGAGAATATGATTCCTGATGCCCCCTGGGCTAAAGAAGCGAAAAGGTTGTTGTTTAAAATAAAAACCCCATTTTGGATCACCAGCATACTGAAAAAAGAGAATTTGGAATTAGGAGTTTCTCCCTACGAAGAATTCTTGAATTTTTTCGAAAGAATTGAGATAAACAAGTTGGACACGAACGAAAAAGTCTTTCTTAAGGACTGGGCGCGGATAATGATAAAACTCGAAGATAACCCAGATAAAAAACAGATAGAAGAAGAAATTCTTTCCGAAGATGATGATGATATATATTTCGACATCGATGACAAATTTTTCGTAAAAACGCCTCTGAGTGATTTTTTTTCAACTTTTGCCTGGTTAAAGAAAATCCCGGATACGGCAGATGTCATGGGAAATTTAAGAGCAGGAGAATACAGGGATTATTTTCGAGCGGGAGAAGATAACATATTCGATTCGATAAAGTTTTACGAACCCGACTCGAACCCTCCGCAGATAACGCCCCGAAATAAAAAATGGTGGGAATGCTATATAGATGCTGTCGACATTTTGCTCAGCAAGCCCGATTACAAAAATATTCTATTTCTTCCCATCAGATCGATCGCTAATCGCCCGCAATTGGACCGGCGAGGGAACGGGTTGACGACTGTCAGGATTTTTCAAACTTATCCTTTGGAAATCGCCCTCGAGGTAGGCTGTCGAAAATTAACGGAGAAAATAATAGCCAACAGTGAAGAGTTAGCGCCGCTAACTCTGCGACAGTGGCCCTTACTCTACCAGAAAAGTAAATTAGAGTCTCTTGTGGAAAAAGGGAGAACTTCCGTTGTGCTGGGGAAGCTCCTGCACAGGAAATATATGCCAGGGGGAGGCGGATATTTTCAGGCTAAAGAACACTTCGAAACTTTGCAAAGAAAGCAAGCTCTACCACAAGTAGAGACGGACGAGGAGGACGAAAATTAGACTGTGGACCAGGAGGCCGGCCAAGTTCGGCCCTCCCCTGGCTAGAGGGATGCCGCCCAAAGCTTGAGTGAAAGAAGAAGAGACATGGTAAGCCAGGCCGCTGCTCAAGACGAAGAAGAAGAGGCCGAAGACGAGGGCCGTCAGCCATTTCTTTTCGCAGACCCACTCTTCGCAGTGAGTCTCTCTTTCCGACATTTATTGGCGCGCCGAAAAGGCGCGAGGAACGGCGAGTTCCCGTCGTTTATATCCTGACGGTTACGGTCGGGTTACGATTGTTCTTGAACTTTGGGAAAGTTCAATCGAGAGAAACTTACTTCTTCGCAACCCAGGAACTCGGCTAAATTTCTTCGTCGCTGAGGACGTACTCCAAGTCGTCGCCCAAGCTCCCCATCTTGCTAAGGTCTTGCTTCCCCCCACGGGTTTCGTAGCTGAAAGATCCGCTGCTGCTGCCGCTGTAATCAGGGCTCCCATAGCTGCTCGAGCTAGAATATCGCCTATCTCTTTGGAAATTTCTTTGAAGTTGTCTCTGTCTTTCCCTTTCTTCGAGAATCTCCCTCTGTCTGACTAGTTGCCGCGGCAGCTGGCAGTCGTACTCCCTCCGGACTCCATCCCTCTCCATCAGCCTGACCACGGAAGAAATGTTGATTCTTTCGACAGGGTCGACGCGCAGCATCCGGGGCAGGAAGGAGTTGGTTTCTGGCATGGAGGGGACGGGGGCGATTTCGAAGCGGTAGCGGGGAGGCAGCCTGTAGTATTTCTCCCTGTTTTGGAGATAGTCCCGGCTCTGGGTCTCCCTCCGCCTCGCCTCCCCAGCCGGGGACCATCTTCGTTCCGGCAGGTAAGGCTGGGGGTATATCGGCCTGTAAACCTGGCGGGGGTTGGGTCCCCTGGGGTTCGGGGGCAGGGGAAGGGCCCCGGCGGGGAGAAACCGCCTCTGACCGGGTTTGGCCGCGGAGCTGAAGTGGACAGCCGGGGTCTCGATCTCCCCCCCCTCGCTCCTCGTCTGGAAGAGGAGGGTTTCGTCGATCTGCTGCCCGGCCCACTGGTCGAAGTCGAAGGGGTACTCGCCGGCGGCCAGCTGGTAGAAAACGACCCCCAGAGCCCAGACGTCCCCCCGGGTGTTCTCTTCGAAAGTCGTAGGGAAATCTCCGTAGTGCAGGAGCTCCGGGGACATCCAGGGCCGGCTCCCCACCGGCTGGTTGCAAGCGTAGCTCATGTTCCCCGCCGTGCCGCAGGCCAGGCCGAAATCGATGAACTTCACCTGGCAGTTCTCGGCGTCGATGTAGATATTTTCCGGCTTGATGTCGCGGTGGGCTACCCCGGCCTGGTGGATTTCTTCCAGGGCCTCGGCCGCCTGCCTCATCACCGGGAGGACGTCGCGCCTCCCGGGGGAGTACTCCTGGAAGTCTTCCAAAGAAACCCCCCTCAGGAGCTCCATCACCAGGCAGTGAGTCTCCTGGTCCGCCATGAAGCTGTCGACGAGGAGAACCACCCCTCGCACTCCCCGCGTCCTCAGGTGTTCCAAGAAAGAAGCTTCCCTTTGCCCGTGCCAGGCGTTTCTGCCCCGGGAAATCTTGACGGCGTAGATGTTCCCCTGGCTCTCCGCCCGATAGACGGGGGCAAAAGCTCCTTCTCCAATCAAGTCTAACAAAGTATAGTTCCCGACTCGGGTTCCCGAAGGAATCGGGGGGTGTGTGGGTCTCTGCATTTAACGAGGCGGCAAAAGGGAGGAGACGAGAAATAAAGTTTACTCATAGTAGTGTCTCGTCGCTGCCCGACTACGGTCTTATCATCTCGTGAAACGTTAGAGTTTTGTTTGGGAAACAAAAAAAGGGCCGCGTTCGGCACTAAACCGGAAAGTAAACCTTTGCACACTTACTTGAAGCCTTCCACGCCCTGGCGGCTGTACTTGCTGACGATTTCGGAGGGGTAAAGATCTTCGTAGGCTTTCTCCCGCTTGCCGTAAATAGCCAGGAGGTCCCTGACTCTCTCCTCCTCCTCGAGAGGGCCGGAGGGGGGGAAGAAGTTGTCCAAAGCTTCGTAAACAGTGGGGCGGTATATTTCGAACTCGAGGCAATTTTTCACCAGGCCGAGCTCGAACTCTTCGGCTTCCAGCTTGGCTTCCTGGGTGCGGCAAGCTTCGGAGGCCAGGGTGTCGTAGGAGACGGGGTCGAAGATGCTGGTGAAGTACTTGGTCGCCACGTAGAGGCAGACCAGAAAGCGAAGTTCCGCTTCTTGGCGGGTGTGAAAGAGCCCCTGCTCCTCCGAGCTGATCTTCTGGGCCGGGGCGGGGCTCCCGAGCTCGGAGTCGGCCACTGGGCTTTTGGCCGGGCTGCGGACGCGCTCCTCCTCCGCCTGGCTCATGGCCAGGAGGTAGCGGTCGAAGAGGTCCAGCGCCTGGAAGAGAGCCCTGTGCTTGTACCAAGGAAGCTTGTCGTTGGTGTTGTAGATTCCGAAGGCGGTTTTCAGGGCCCAGGTCCTCTCGCGGCATCGAATTACGCGGAGTCTCTGTTCCCCGGGCAGCAGGGTGACGCTGAGGCCGTCGGGCAAGGTGAGGCGGAGCCTTTCGCAGGGGGGGAAGGCTTCGCGAGAGGCCCCGATCAGCTCGGAGTAGTCGGCGAAAAACGGGTGTTCTAGAGCTTGGGAGGCGCTCAGTCGGCGCTCGGGGTAGAATTCCAGGAGGCGGGAGACGAGATCGCAGAAGAGGGAGAAAGATCCTGCTTCTTCCTCGAAGCGGGCGATCTCTTCCGGCTTCAGGCCGAAGTGTTTGATGAAAGTGTAAGTTTTCTTCCTTTTGGAGCTGGGGCGGAGCTGGATCTTCCTCCACTTCGAGGCTACCACTTTGTCGATTTCTTCCTGGCTCAAGGCCCGCGGCAAGTGCGCTATAATCGCGCTGAGGACCGCGTTCTCTTCGTTGCCGGCGGTGCTGACCCTGATGAAGGGGCTGCGGGCCACCATTTCGAAGAAGGTGCAGCCCGCGCTCCAGGTGTCTATCTTAAAATCGTACTTAGGGTTGCCCGTGGAAATTTCGGGAGCGCGGTACCAAGCCGTCACCATCTTCGGAGTTTGGCACCCCTGCTGGGTGTAAGGCTTGGCCAAGCCGAAATCGCAAATCTTCAGCACTCCCAGGTTTCCGCCGCAGTCCGCTTCCTGCGGGAAGAGGAGGAGATTGCCCGGCTTGATGTCCCTGTGGATGATGTGGTGGGAGTGGATGTACTCCAGCCCCAGCAGGAAGTGCGCCATGTACCGTTTCAGCTCCGAGTAGGAAGGCTTCTGGGTGTAAATGACTTGGTGGAAGTCGCTCCCCGCCTTTTCGAAGACGAAGTGGACGCTGTCGTCGATTTGACATTTGCGGTCCTTCCCCTTCAGGGGAGACAACATCCCCGTGTTGTTGAAGGGGTTGCCGAAGGAGACGTACTCCGTCCTGATGACGTTGATGTGGTCGCGCAAAAGGGCCAGCAGGTTGAGCTCCCTCACCGCGCTGACGAAGGAGACTTCCACTTCTTTCAGGTTCCTCTTCACCGCTACTCCTCTCCCCGTCCGAGGCGAAGTGGCGTCGTAAACGATGCCGTAAGTCCCTTCCCCCAGCGTCTGCCCCTTCTTCATTTCTAAGGGTTCTACTCTTGCGGCGGAAAGATAACCTTTCAGTTTACATGTTTAGGGAAGAAACCGGAGTGCGCCAAAGCGCCGAAGCGCGCCGAAGATCATTTTGATGCTCGAATTAACTGCTGGAAATCTCTTTTCGCGACCGGCTGTAACAAGAGTTAAAACCGATCTTACTTCAAAATTAAAGAAATTCTTTAATTTCCTTCGACACCGAGGGAGGCCATCGACATTTTACTTGTCGATTATAACAATACCATAGTAAGGCATAAATCTTTCCCTGAACTTATGGTTTGCACGTACCTGAAAGGATTTCCATTTTCCTCCAGAGACCATTTTTTTATCTCCCCCTTTCCGCAGGAGGAGAGGAAGTGTTTACCGTCTGGCATCAAGAGGAGGGAGCTGATGCAGCCCTGGTGCCCGTTCGGGCCGTCGTAAGTATGGACACACCGGCCACTTTTAATGTCCCACTCTTTGATCTTTTGATCCGCTCCGGCCGAAAGAAACCGCCCCCTCTCCGGAAGCGAGAGAAGAACATCCACCTGGTTCTGGTGGCCTTCGAAAACTCCCACGCAGCAGCCGCTTTCCAAATCCCATTTTCTTATCGTCCAGTCTTGGGATGCGCTGAGAACGTGCTGCTGGTCCGGCAGCAAAAGCATAGCCGTGATGCCCGCCGTGTGGCAATTGTACCGGGAAAAGAATCTGACGAATCTTCTCTCTTCCCAATCCCATTCTTTGATAGTCCTGTCTATACCAGCGGAAAGGAAACGGCCCGGGGTGGGCAGCAAGAGGAGAGAAGTGACAGAATTGTTGTGCCCGTAAAAAGTGTGTAGAACTTCCCCCCTCCCCAAGCTCCACAGCTTGATCGTCTTGTCCTTGCTGGCGGATAGAAATTTTTGGCTCTCCCCGCTTCGCGGTCGGAGCCGTTGGTCTCCCTCCCCGCTTCGCGGTCGGGGCCGTTGGTCTCCCTCCCCGCTTCGCGGTCGGATACCTTCGATATCCTCTCCGCTTCGCGGTCGGGGCCGTTGGCCTCTCTCCCCGCTTCGCGGTCGGGGCCGTTGGTCTCCCTCCCCGCTTCGCGGTCGGGGCCGTTGGTATCCCTCCCCGCTTCGCGGTCGGGTATCTTCGATATCCTCTCCGCTTCGCGGTCGGGTATCTTCGATATCCTCTCCGCTTCGCGGTCGGGGCCGTTGGTCTCCCTCCCCGCTTCGCGGTCGGGGCCGTTGGTCTCCCTCTCCGCTTCGCGGTCGGATATCTTCGATATCCTCTCCGCTTCGTGGTCGGATACCTTCGATATCCTCTCCGCTTCGCGGTCGGATACCTTCGATATCCTCTCCGCTTCGCGGTCGGATACCTTCGATATCCTCTCCGCTTCGCGGTCCGGGGGAAGCCGGCAGGAGGAGGAGAAAGTTTACCTCGCCTTTGTGGCAATCTGGCCCGGAGAAGGTGTGGAGGCAACTCTTGCTCTCCAGGTCCCACTTCTTGATTTTTTTGTCCCACCCGCCGCTGAGAAAATGTTTGCCGTCGGGCAAAAGCACCAAAGATTTGACCCAATCGGTGTGAGCGTGGGGTTTGGCGTAAATTTGAATCAGCTGATTTTCCAAGTCCGCCATTACAATTCTCTCATGGCAGCCCTTCAAAATTCTGTCTCCCCCTTCTATAGCTGACAAGACTTCTGCCGGCAAGTTAGCCCGGCGGAAATCTTCGGGCAGGGTTCTTTTCAACAGCCAGCGCAACTTGGGGTCGGAGGAGATGCGGGGAGGGTGCAGCAAGCGCAAAATAGACAAGACTTGCAGCAATAAGTGCCGGCCTTCTTCCGGCACCTCCAGTCGATAGAGAATCTTCATGTCTCCCTCAGAGATCTCCAAATTCCAGTAGTCCTTCACCTTCAAGAGTTTGAGGTGAAAAACCCAAAGGGGCCAGGTGGAAATTGGTTCCAGTTGGTAGAGAGAAAGGACAAAATCGCGAGCCACCGAGGCTTCCGGTTCGTCGTCAAACGTCAAGTTGAAAGTACTCCTGGTGTTTTCTTGCGGGGACTTTTGCGAGAAGATCGTAAAAAGATTGTAAAAGTAAGGCAGCTGGCTGAGGACTACTTTGTGACACGAGAGTTCGATCTTTCCTTCTTCCGCAGGGAGAAAGTTGAGCTTGACGTCTGTAAAAATACCCTCTTTCAAATCTACTCGAAGTCGATGTATTAAAAAAGAAGGATTCATCGTTGAACTACTTTTTTAATTAATTTAATTTCAGTTCGCAGTTTCAGTTCGATTTATTTTGCGGACTTTGATTCTAAATCAAAGACGAAGATTTAATCCAGAGAAAATTATTGTCGAATGCAAATTGATTTATTAAAAATCTTTTTCTATTTGCAAGATCATGTCTAACCTTTCTCTCCCTGATTTATACGCTTACTCCTTAGAAAATAGTGAACTTTTTGACACTCACCTTCTCCTCGAAGACGAAATCCGACAAATCGAAGTGGCGGCTCACCGCGCTGTTTTGAATCTCAACTGTCTCTATTTTCATACTAAGAGTAGCTTTGAGAAGAAAGTCTTTACCGCCTCGGATTTGAATCTTTCGGTGGAAAAAATAATCGTTCCCGACGCCTTTTCCGCCTACGATTTGATCCTCTCTTTTTACGGCATCGACTCAAACTGCGGACGGAGGGAAGAGTGGGAGCGCAAGATCTTTAAAGTCCTGAGCCAAGACTACTTTCAAACTCGCAAGGGGTGGGAGGAATCTTATTTAGATCTTTGCCGACTAGAAGTCAACAGCGAGCAGGCATTTGCTGACATGCTGCTGGCGGTCAGACTCGTTGAGCAAAGAATGAAGATTTTCGAGCCCAGTCACGATTACTCGCTGGCCGCCAACGTTGTAGAGAACCGCGGAAGTTTCCCGCTCCCTCCCAGCTACCAAGCCTGGGTGGAAGAAAAAAAATATGTTAGCGAGTGGGAAGTAGCCTGGATGCAAAACGGTCTTTTGCATACTTACCATCCCAAAAAGGGTAAAAACACCGAATCGAATCACTTTTCTACCCTACTGCAAGGAAAAGAAATTTCTTGTGCACGTAGCCTCCTTTCTCCAGACAAGAAGACAGAGGTGTTTTTGCACAGAGAAACGAAGAGGGTCTTGGTCTGGGACAAAAAAACTATGGAATGGGCAGTATGGCAGATGAATGCACGTCAGTTAGAGTGTCCGCATGTTTTCCCACGCTTAAATGAATCTTATTTGTTGGATTGTGGCTTTCTACAATCAGGAAAATATTATTATGATAATATAAGCTTCAACGGAAAAAGTATTATCATGTACGACGAAGATGATATGGTATTTTTTAATCCGCTAAATTTAAAAGATGGAGATGAAATTATAGTCTTTCCTGAAGACGAAGCAGTAGAAGACGAAGAAGACGAAGAAGACGACGAAGAAGACGAAGAAGACGAAGAAGACAAAGACAAAGACAAAGACAAAGAAGACAAAGAAGAAGACCAAAAAATCACATATAGTAAATATCTGAAGGGAACAAAAATGCACGCCAGTAGATTCTCCTGGATCCACGAGTGGATGTATAAAGGTTTAAAAGAAGAAGATCTCGAGCTTAATTTTATCGGTCCATCGATTAATAATATTTTATTACATTTTGAGTATACCGCCTATATAAGCGGAGTTGTCAAACGAGGTTTAGCGACAATTTTATATAAAAAAAGTTCTGATTTTGATCTTACTGGATATAAAAAAGATTATATGTTCACGCAAAAACATGTTTTAGTTGACTATAAAAAATATCCTGAAATTTTTAGTTGGGAAAAGAAAGAGTCCGATTTTTCCCTAGGAGATGCTCTTTATGAGTGCGAAGCCTTTCAAGTAAAAGCCACGATAATATTTCCCCACGGAAACCTCACCATACTCTGCGAAAACCATTTTGATCTTTCTGTTACTTTTCGTAGAAAGGGTTTCTCAGCAGAAGGAGAAAAATGGGAAAAAGGCGAGCTGCTATACAAAAATGTCTTTCCACGAATGAAAATTCATCCAGATTTCTATCTGCAATTTAGCCCGAATGGAAAATATTTATTTTTCTGCAGAAAAGGAGAACTCATCTGCTTAGACTGGATGAAAGTGGAAAATTCTTCCCCTGAAGATTTACGAGTTGTCGCCAGTGGCGTCTACGGCTTCATAACTATGTAGATGACAACATAACTCTTCGAAAGTGCCGACTTGATATCGGAGCTAGAGTAAAATCAGCAACCTTTGCCTTAAAAACAGTTTCAGGTCGAGAAAGAGAAAATGTCCTACGTGGTGTTGGAAGAGTGGGTTGATTTTTTAGAAAAAGGAGGCTTCGCGAGGGTTTATAAGAATCTGACTAATACTCTCGAATACATAAAACAATTTCGACGTATACTTCCGGATCCAGTTTTCACTCTGGAAAGAGATGAAAGTTCTTTTTTTGGACAATATTATACTTTGAAAATAAAAATGGGAGGCAAAAACTTTAATATTGAAAATAAGTTAACCTTGGAAGGCGATCTGAAAGAAGTTCCTCCTAACATTCTTGACAGAATTTTCACCCCCTCCTGCCTCCTGAAAAGAACTTCCGCCGAAATCGACCGAGTAGAAAAAGCACACCCGACTGTTGGGCGAAAATATTCTAACCTGAAGCAAAAAATACTGAGAAATTCATCTAAAAAAGTTTTCCACCTGGCTATTTTAGTTTTGCTCCGGCTTTACTACCGACCTGGAGCGAAAGGATTCTTCGAAGCTACTAATTACTAGAAGGGGTCGCGTTTTAATTTCCAAGAGGAAATTAAAAACATTTGAACTGGTAGTTCAAATAGTAGCGTCTTCACTGAAGATTTCGCCAAATCTTCGACTAGAAGACCGAAGAGTGAATTTTACAGCAAATGGACGTATTATTCTGATAGTCAAAAAGAAAAGACGCACAGGACGGGAACGGTGAGAAATTTGACAAAATCCATCGTAGAGAGCGCAGTGCCGTGCCGACGTGCACGCTCGCCGTGAAGAAGCTTTGTACGGAGCCGTCCTGTACGGCTACCCCGACCCTCGCGCCCAGGGCGGAGCTTTCGAGGTCTCAAAGATTCCCTGGTGGATTTTTTCGACACCCCCGGTACTCTAGCGCTTGCTTTATTTGACCCGAGAAGAGCATTCACCTGACCTGCCTGGAATGAATAATTTCACTATGCCTTTTTCTAGCAGAAACTGAATAAAAAAATATTAATTTTAGGATATTAATATCCCGCTAGGTATCACTAATGGAAGACGAACTTTTTGTTAAATCTAAAGCTAAAGCTGAAGATAAAGCTAGGGCGGAAATCTCAAGAAGACTGAAAAGTTTAATTTCAGAAGAGAGAGATTTGATGGAGAGAATGAATGAAAATTATTCTCGTGGTGATAATGTAATCAGGGAAACAATCAGTGAAATGTCTCTTAGAAGTGATCTTTCGGAAGTAAAAAATAAGATACTTGCTCTTGAATCTTTTCTAAGTTCTACGGCGAAAGAAAAGATAAGCGAAGAAGAAATCACAAACTTTCTTAGTCTGTACTACAAAGATGAATTAAAGAGTAAATCTATGATGGTTTGCTCCAGTAGATACCTACAAGTCACTTCATACTTACAAGAGTGCAGTTTTGAGCACGAGGTGGAGGAATTAAGAGATTTATTAAGAAATGCAGCCAGTTTCGGCTCGTTTTAGAGAAGGCGATTTCTGGCCCCGATCGAAAGCTGAAAACCCGTCTCTCTTTGAATCACCGCTTCGCGGTGAGGCTCTCGTAGATAGAAGACGTCTTATCTTCATCCCGTAAATAAAAACTTTATTTACTTTACTTGACCCGAGAAGAGTATTCTCCTAATCGTTATTTTGATTGCTTCGAACTTGGTCTCTCACTTATTAACATTCGATATAAATAAATTATTTGTTTTTATTACCTTGTAAAATCAAATTTCTTCGATAGCTTGAAAGAAACCCGGGCCACTCGGACGATAGTATAAATGGTACATCAAAATAACTAACGAAGAGAGAATTTTTTCCTATTAGTTGATATCATTTTATTTACGGTGGCTATTTTAGAAGCTTTCTCCAAATGTTTGACTACCTCCTGATGCCTATACCGTGTAGCCAATCGGAGTGCCATGTCGTTCTGAGCGTGAAGATTAGTCCCCCCATTCTAGCAAAAGTTTAACTAACTCTAGATCGCCACCCGACACAGCAGACAAGAGCGCCGAGTCATCAGCAGCATGAACATTGGCTCCTCGTTCTAGCAAAAGTTTAACTAACTCTAGATTGCCATTTGATACAGCAGATAAGAGTGCCGAGTCATCAGCAGCATGAATATTGGCTCCTCGTTCTAGCAAATATTTGACCACCTTCAAATAGCCATTACTTGCAGCCAATCGGAGTGCCGAGCCACCAGCAGCGCGAAGGTTAGCTCCCTGTTCTAGCAAATATTTGACCACCTTCAGATAGCCATTACTTGCAGCACACTTCAAGGGACTGTCATCAGCAGCGTGAAGATCTGCTCCCTGTTCTAGCAAACGTTTGATTACCTCCAGACGACCATTAACTGCAGCATGTCGAAGTGCATAGTTATCATTAGTGTGGGGGATTAGCCCCTCGTTCCAGCAAATGATTGACTATCTCTAGTTTGCCGCTACCTGCAGCCCATTGAAGTGCATAGTCACTCCTAGCTTGAAGATTGGCTCCTCGTTCTAGCCAATCTTTGACACTCTCTAAATCGTTATTTTCGATTGCCTTGAATAGTTCAGTGTTACTATCCATCGGCTTCGTCCTTTACTGATCTATATCAGATATAAATTTACTGTTCAATTTCTCCGATAGCTTGAAAGAAACCTGTTTACTCGGACGATATTACATCAAAATATCTAAGCATTTTCCCTGTAAGTTGGTATTATTCAACTGAGCCACCTGGAATGGAATAATTTCACCGAGACATTTTTCTAGCAGAAAACGAATTAAAAACTTTGATACTTTTCCATAGTGGAGAGGTCCTCGCTAAGAATATGAGAACATTTTTACTTTGGAGCTAGAGGCTCCAAAGTAAAAACACGCTGTCGCAAAAACACCGCTCCGCTCGAAAGATTTTCGTTCCGGAACGAAAATCTCCTCCCAATCACAACGACTCATCTCAGCCCTTAGAGGCTATTAAGGGCGCCCTCCCTCGGAAATTGTTCGCAGAAATAAAAGGAGGCAGGGGAAATAGATGAGCGAAGACAAAGAAATAACCCTGGCCTGGCTCAGCTCTCTCCGCCTGAAGATCAGCTACCTCCTGCGGGAGATCATCACCGAGCCGGACATCTTGGACGCCTTCCTCACCGAGAAGGCGATGAACATCTGGGCCAAAGCCTTCACCCACGAAACTTTCGACTTCGATTTCAATTATGAGGAGCTGGAGTTTTTGGGCGACGCAGTGCTTCACGCTATTTTCCCCGTCTATCTTTTCCGCCGTTACCCTGGCCTGAAGAAAGAAAATTACACCAGCATGAACAACCACTATATGTCGAAAGCCTTCCAGCCGGTAATTGCTGCGCGTATGGGCTTGGGAGGATACGCTCGGATTGGGGGTACTCTCGACTCGAACTTAAAAATAGACACTGATCTTTTCGAATCTTTCTTCGGCGCTCTTTACACCATCGGGAACACCATCCAAGATTTTTACGGCTACGCGGTGACTACCGTGATGCTGGAGCACCTGATGCAGCCTCTGGAGTTGGACACCGACACCGAGCCCTTCAAGACTAAGGCTGAACAAATGTTCACTCGCTTGGGTCTGGGTCAGCTGCGGGAAAACGAGATCAAATTAAAGGGCAAGATTCGCTTGGAAGTCTACTTGACGGACGTTCAGCTGCAATACTTGGCTTCCCAGGGCATCAGGATGCCGGCTTTGATTGCCAACGGCGAGGGAGGCACGAAAACCAGCACTTCCCCCTACACCTACGAACAAGCTCTCCAGACTCTGGAGAAATACGGCGTGAACAAAGCCTGGGTCGAAGAGCGCAGGATGACTTCAATGAAAGAATCTACCTGGATGAGGCCTTATTTGAACGATTTGTTGGAGAAACTCCAAAGCGAAGGCTTCGACTCCTTCGATATCGACAACAATAACAAGGTCTTGCCCAACAGCAAAGGAGTCATGTTCCAGTTGGTCGGAGTCGACAGCAGCAAGAAAAAGAAAAAGACTATATTGGCTACACATCTGGTCGAAGCGGATAAGAGAACTCCCGAAGTCATGGCCTTGGGGCGCACCAAAGTGGTGGAGAAGTATTTGGAGAGTGCTTGAAGAAATTGCAAACCGTGATTCTGTCGGGATTTGCTCCCAAAAATTACACTTTTGTTTGTAAAACAAAATAAGCACTTTTTAGGTTACCTTTTGACTAACTTTTTATACTTTCCTAACTTAAAAAGTGAAATGTATATCTTCACTTGAAGTTTAAGAGCAGTAATTAAAAGATGTTAACGGGAAAGTATTCGGAAAGTAGTTTTTTGGATAGTCCCTCTCTTTTTGCTCCGCACCCTGAATACTCCCCTGGTCATTCAGCAACTCAGCAGTATAACCCGGCCCAGCAACATAACCCGGCCCAGCAGTATAACCCGACCCAGCAACATAACCCGGCCCAGCAACATAACCCGGCCCAGCAACATAACCCGG
>Ga0100378_1001866_pt1 | contig 21476 bp, 26 predicted proteins | sample CryGeymeta201502_FD_81535 | JGI IMG/M metagenome (GOLD analysis project Ga0100378, IMG submission 81535) | Groundwater microbial communities from Crystal Geyser aquifers in Utah, USA - Crystal Geyser metaG 2015-02 | ecosystem: Environmental > Aquatic > Deep subsurface > Groundwater | place: USA... | reverse complement strand
GTTAACTATGTTCGAATATTCTTGATGTTTTGAATTTAAGTCAAAGTTATTATTTAAATTTTCATATATTTTTTCTTTTATATAATTGATATAAATTTCCCTACAAGTTAATAATCTCATATAAATTTTATTAAATGTTTCGTCTTCAATTTGAGTAGAATTTGCTTCAATTATAGTTGTTGTATAATGATTGAAAAGGCTAAAATTGTTATTAATAAAACATTACTTTTTAATTATAACTTCAATATTGTCATAATTAATTTCGTTTAAGTTTGTTGGTAAAGTTACGTTTAATGTGGCTAAAGAAAACTCATTTAGAATAGTTGAGTCTGTTTGTTTCATTATTTAACTTTATTTATTTAAATTTAAAATAATTATTTAAGTATTAATATGAACAATAATATTTTAGTAATAAAGACAAAAATTAAATATATTAAATTAGTTATTTATATATAAGACATATTAAATGAAAATAATATTATATATAAATATAAGTTATTAAACTAATTAAAGACTAATTTAATCAACTTCATCTACTTTGGAGCTTGGAGTTCCTTGACTTTTACCACCTTCGTCACCTCCGTGTGGACCACCGTGTCCTCCTGGGAATCCTCCTGGCATTCCTCCTGGCATTCCTCCTGGCTGACCTCCGGCTTCTTGATAAACTCTCATCATAATTGGGTTGAATTTAGCTTCTAATTCTTTAACTTTGGCTTCGTATTCATTTTTGTCAGCTGCTGGATTGTCGTTCAACCATTTAAGTGCCTTATCAATTTCCTCATTTAATTCTTTCTTCTCAGTTTCAGAAAATTTGTCCTTTAATTTTTCTTCTCCCATAGTAGTTCTCATTGAATAGCAGAATTGTTCTAATTGATTCTTAGCTTCAACTCTTGATCTTAATTTCTCGTCTTCATCTTTGAATTTTTCAGCATCTTTAACAAGTCTTTCGATATCTTCTTTTGAAAGTCTAGTTTTATCATTAGTAATAGTAATTTTATTGACTTTTCCAGTAGATTTTTCAACGGCACTAACATTTAATATACCATTGACATCAATATCTAAAGTGACTTCAATTTGAGGTTGTCCTCTTGGCATAGGAGGAATTGCATCTAGAGAGAACTTACCAAGTACATTATTATCCTTTGTCATTTGACGCTCACCTTCAAATATTTGAATTAAGACAGATGACTGATTGTCTGAGTAGGTTGTAAATATTTGAGACTTTTTGGTTGGGATTGTAGAGTTTCTTGCAATTAAGACAGTCATAACTCCTCCAACAGTTTCGATTCCAAGTGATAATGGAGTAACATCAAGTAAGACTAAGTTTTTAATTTCATCGTCTTCTACGTTAGTAACAACTGCAGCTTGGACGGCAGCTCCATAAGCAATAGCTTCATCAGGGTTGATTGATTTATTTGGTTCTTTTCCATTGAAGTATTCTTGAACCATTTGACATACTTTGGGAATTCTGGTAGATCCTCCGACAAGTACAACATCGTGAATATCACTTTTTGAGAATTTGGCGTCTCTTAATACGTTGTCAAGAGGAGGAATACACTTTTTAAATAAGTCCATGCATAATTCTTCGAATTTAGCTCTGGTTAATACGATGTTTAAGTCTTTTCCGTCCATTAAGGCATCAATATCAATGGTAGTTTGAGTTGATGAAGAGAGAGCTCTTTTGGCTTTTTCACAGTATCCTCTAAGTCTTCTTAAAGCTTTTGCATTTTCTTTTAGATCTACATTATGTTTTCTTCTAAATTCTCCTGAGCAATATTCAACAAGTCTGTTGTCGAAGTCTTCTCCTCCTAAATGGGTATGTCCATTAGTAGCTCTAACTTCGAAAAGTCCTTCTTCTAAGGATAAAACTGAGACATCAAAGGTACCACCTCCTAAGTCGAAGATAAGAACGTTTCTTTCGTTCTTGAATTTTTTGTCTAATCCATAGGCAATAGCGGCAGCTGTTGGTTCATTGATAATTCTGAGTACATTCATTCCAGCAATAGTTCCAGCGTCTTTAGTAGCAGCTCTTTGAGAGTCATTGAAATAAGCGGGGCAAGTTACGATAGCGTTATTAGCTTCTCCTCCTAAGAAGTCACTAGCAGTTTGTTTCATTTTGGTTAATACCATAGCTGAAATTTCTTCAGGGAAGAATTTTTTAGTTTGGCCTTGATATTGGACGACAATAACTGGTCTATCTCCTTTTTCTTCTTTTTCTAGTTTAAATGGCCACAGCTTTTTATCTTCTTGTACGATGTTATCATTGAACTTTCTTCCGATAAGTCTTTTAGCATCGAAGACAGTGTTGTGTGGGTTTCTTGTAATTTGATTTTTAGCAGCATCTCCGATAAGTCTATCTTGGTCGGTAAAGGCAACATATGAAGGGGTTGTTCTTTCTCCCATATCGTTAGGGATAATTTCTACTTTTCCATTTAGCCATACTCCGACACATGAGTATGTTGTTCCTAAGTCGATTCCAATAGCTGGTATTTTTTTAGACATTTTAATTTATATAAAGCTTATTTGAATTTTATATTTATATTAGAGGTAATTTCTAGAATATTTAATTTAATCCAATTAGAACAATATTTCATTAAATTCATTATCTAGAAAATTCTAGAAAAATAAATAATATAATTGATTAATGATTTAATTTTATTAATTATATAAACACTTATTAATTATATTAAATTGTAATTAATAAATGTTTATTATTTCTAATAACTTAATGGGTATTTTATAAATAAAACTATAGTATGTACAAATATACTACATTTATTTACATTATAATACAAATATACAATTATATTTATTTATTATTAAAATGTTATATATCTAAAATAATAATAGTAATCACTTAATAATTATCAAATTGATTATTTTTATTATTTTGCTTTCTTAAACAACTTTCTAATCGTTTTTTAGCATCCTCATAGAAATTATCAAAATCTACAGCCTTTTTTAAACATTTAACAGCATTGTCTATTTCTCCAATTTCATCATATAATATTCCTAAATTGTAATAGTATTTCTTTTGATTTGGATCAAGCTCAATAGCTTTTTTGAATGCTATAATACCTTTATCAAATAGTTTTAATTTATAATAGCACATTCCTAAATAGTAGTAAGGTTTTTTAAAATTGTTGTCTATTTCAATAGCCATTATAAAATACTTCTTTGCTTCCTCATACTTTTTAATTTTATATAAACAATTTCCTAAGTCAACATAAGCTTCTTTATCATTCGGATCAATCTCAATTACCTTTGCGTAACATTCAGCTGCCTTATCAAAAATATTTTGCTTAAAATATGCAGTTCCCAAATTAAAATGTGATTTCTTATACTTCGAGTCTATAGCAATAGATTGTAAAAAATTAGAAATAGCCTTATCATATTTTAACTGTTTGTTATAAATATTTCCTATGTTATAATATGCTTTTTTGTGTCTTGAGTCTAATTCAACTACTTTCAAAAAACTTTTAAGGGCCAAATCATACTTTCCAGTAGTATAAAGTACAATCCCGAGAAAGAAATGAGCATCTTTATCTCCACTGTCTCCTGAGAGAATATTATTAAAGCAAGCTATTGCCTTTTCATAATCTCCTTGTTTTTTATAGACATCACCTAAGTTGTATAGAGCTTCTTTATAGTGAGGATCTATTTTAATTGCAAATAATATAGTATTTAATGCTTCTTGGTATCTTTCTGTTAGTTTATTAATTGTACCCATTTCGTTATAGGCTTCTTTGTAACGAGGGTATATTTCTATGGCTTTTGTTAAGCATTTCTTTGCTGTTTCGTAGTCTTTTAAGGTTCGGTAGTATACTCCTAAATTTAAATAAGCGTCTTTGTAGTTAGAGTCTATTGTTAAGGAATTGTTAAATGATGATAGAGCTTCTTCAAAGTTTTCTTGCGATAGGTACTTTAATCCTATGTTTAGATGTGCTTCTTTTTCATAGAAATAGTAATTTGTAGTTTGGTTAAGAGATTTAGTTTTGTCAATTGAGTTAGGATTAGAAGTTGGGCTATAAATTGATTAAAATTTAAGAATCTATTTTACTTACTTTAGTTTTAGTAATGGTTCATTTCTTTTTCCGAATATTTCTAATTGAAAATTAATTTCTGTCTTTTTGTCTGTAATAATATCTTCAGTTATCTTTCTATTATAGATAAATTTATGTTTTTAACTTTTTACTAGATTACAATATTATAGTACTTACTTAATAAATAAAATAATTTCATTTGAACTATTAAGAAGATTATCTATTTTTATTTTCTCATATAAACTTTCCATAATCAAGCTATGATCTTTATCATAAACATAAACATTATATAAATCAAAATCTATTTCCTTTTTATTTTTTAAATCTTTAATTAAGTCAAATAAAGAAGCTACTCCATAAGTTACTTTCTTCAATAAAGTCTTTTTTAAATTCTTCCCATATATTTTTACTTTTAACAATCTTTCATCGAATTCTAAAAATAAAAGATAAATTAATAAATAATATAATATATATTAATTAATTTTTTTTACTTTTTTTGCTTTTATTAAACATCTTTTCAATCCACTCATTTAATAATTCTGAAGTATTCCTACTTATAGGTACACCATAACTACAATACTCTTTAACTGATTTATTTTTAATGTCTGAATGTATTCCAACTAAATAAACTTCATTAGTATAACTATCACTAATTAATATCGGAGCTCCTATAATACAATCATCTTTTGATTTAAGTTCATAATATTTCAGTAAGGAATTTTCAAGTTTAATAGGTGAACTAACAGAATACACAGTTTTTTCACGACAGAATGTAATATAAGCCATATGATTTTTATTATTAATATCATAAGGAATTGGACCTATTTGTATATGACCATTTTTTTCAAATGGCCTCGATAATATAAGAATTGCATAACTAAAAGAATTATCACCTTTTTTGTATTTTTCTGCAACATGAATCTCTTCAATTGTTGTATGAATCGTCCCAATTGCAAATGTAATAGAGGGAATATGAGCATAAGTATCATTATCTATATTATAAACAAGCTTTGCATTTGTTATTACAATATTTTCCCATATTAATGCTCCTGAACCTATGCATAAATTATTTATTTCAATATTTCCAATTGCTGTATATGGATAAATGTTTGAATCCTTTTTATCAAATACTATGTCTTTTCTTTCCTTTAATTTAGGAAATATAATATCAGAATCTTGAGGTATATGATGTTTGTAATATTCAGTGTCTTTATCTAATTTAATTAATATAAATATTATATAAGTTATTATTGTTTATTGTTTGTAGTTACCAGAAAGAAAGTCCATTTTAGTTATATTGTTATTAGTTATTAATAATTATAAGTAAAGTATATTATTTTATTCATAATAGTAATAAAATTAAATGATGGTTTATGAAATAATAATTGTATTATGAATGTATTAATAAAGTATTAATAATGTTTGTTTGTATATTTATTATAAGTTAGTTTATTCGTATAAATATTTTTGAAAATATAATAAATATAATCGTTCTTAATAATAATTGATAGACATTAGTATTGTTTTTCAAGCATATTCACTTATATTCAATTACATTATGTTAAATTTTTGGAAGTTAATTAACTTAATAAAATTATAATATGTCCAAAATATTTATACTGAATATTTTAAAAAATATATATTTGTTATGTCATAAACATACAAAATTTTATAATATAAAATATGAAACATGATAATAATAGCGAAGTCAAAGTTATAAATAACATTGATAACAGCTTATACATTTTTCCAAACGAAAAAAGTTTAGAAGAGACCAAAATAAACATATTTAAACAAGAAAGCTTTAATCCAACATTTACAACTACATTACTTTTTAATCTTGAAAAGAAATCAATATCAAGAAAAGATGAAAAAATTTGTTTTAATACTCATAACAAGAAAATGCTAAGTAATTCTGCACTAACACTTAAAACTGAAAATGAAAGAAAAGATAAATTTGGAACGATTATTTCTAAGAAAAACAATACACATAAAGTTTCATTTAAAGATCAATTTAACAATGAGAAAATTGATGAAGTAAAAAAGGTAGAGTCCTATAAAAAGCACAATAAATTAGATCCCAAAAAAAATCAAACAGAAATAGTTAATGATAATGCTTGCATTATTTATTGACACAGAGGCCTTTCAACTGAGCTCTTGTGAGCGCCAAGTTATTTTAATTAATAGTATATTTAATAAATGTGGTAACACAAATAATGTAAATGACATCTTATAATATAATCATAATAATTATAGTTTTTGTCACTATTAAATATATTAAAATGAATAATAGTATTACTAATATTGTTTTATATGACTAAATTTAAGTAAGTTTTTCTTATTAATAACTATAAACTTATTTATCTTCTTCTTCTAATCTTTTTATTTCCTCTTCTTCTATTACTTCCATTATGTATTTTCAAAAAATAATTATTAATTAATAACTTGGCTGTTCCGAAGGAATCTTTCAAAGTATCAGAGCTTAAAGTTTGGATTTTCTTAACAACTGTTGCCATAAACTGTTTATAAGTTTCATGAAAATGTGAATCTTTCATATATCCTTTTAATTGTAAAGTAATATCGTTTAATAAGTTTTTAATATTTTCTTTATTTTTTATTGCAAAGTGTCTGTTATATGAGCTAATAAGTTTCTAATTGAATTTAATATTTTGTTATAAATTGTAATATTTTTAAATAATTATTATCCTTACATAGAATTTATCTTGATGGGAAAGAACTTCTTTAACTGTATCTTTTACAACACTTTTTTGAGCACTTAATTTCTTTTTAAGTTCTTTGGTTTTATTTGTTTTTTGATGAGGCTTACTTCGTAAATTATTTTTTTCTTCCTTCATTTTCTTTTCTAAAACTTCAATTTCTTTAATTTTAATATCGTATAGTTTCATTTTGTCGGTAATATTAGAACAAATATCATGAATCTTAATAAATTATGAATATATATTTAAATGCTTTTAAATTAATTACTTGAGTTTGAACTTGTGTTGAGACAGTTCTAATAGAATTTAAGTTATTATTTAAGTCATTTGCGTTCATTTGATCAACTTTATCTTTATTTAAGTTTTCTACCCATGTTGAAACTAAATAATATTTTAATTATCATTATGACTATGATTATGATGTTATTAAGTAATTAAAACTTACCTTTGCTTAAGTCAAAACTTCTAACTAAATCATTTCTAGCTAAGTTTGTTGCAGCAATTTGTTTATCTAATGCTTCCTAATAATTGTTTTTGTTAATCGTTAATAAATTGAATTTATTTTAGTATTAATTACTCTCTCTTCTGAACTTCTATTCAAATTTAAACTTCTTCTATCAAAATGTTCATTTGCTGGCTAAATTAATATATTAATAAAATAAATTGATTTAATATTTAACTTACAGAATCTTTTTTGATTATTTCAGGTTGTTCGAAAATTGGAGTTGAAACAATAATACTAAATATACTAATAATAACAAATATTTGTGAATAAATAAACTTCATCTATTAAATTATTAATTTAGTAATAAACATGTAATAAGAAGTAAATTATTAACTTACAATCAATATAACTATTATAACTAATAACCAATATATTATAAATAATATAAAGTAATCAAAATTAATTATTTTATTATATAGATATATAAATGGGGAAGAAACAACAAACCGAAAGTGTTAACTCTAAATTAGCCTTAGTTATGAAATCTGGAAAAGCGGTATTAGGTAATTCATCCTATTTATATTCTTTATAAAATAGGATATAAATCTACAATGAAATCACTAAGAAAAGGAAATCTTAAAGCTATATTCGTAGCTGCAAATACACCATCAATCGTTAAAGCCGAAATTAATTATTATGCTTTACTTGCTAAATGTCACGTTTATCCATACACAGGAAATAATATTGATTTAGGTATTTTAATTGATTAACATCGCAATAGGTTCAGCATGCGGAAGATATCACAGAGTTGCTATTGCAGGAATTTCAGATGCAGGAGACTCAGATATTCTTACTTTATTCGAAACAAAATAAATAATGAATAAACGATAAGTAGTTAAGTTAATACAATATACCGCATAAATTAAAATACTATTTATGAATAATTGTGTTTGTTTTAATAGATTATTGTTATTTAGTTAATATAACTTCTTTAGTTTATAGTTTTGGCCTTAACGAATAGTGCTAATTCTTAATAAAATATTAATATTATTATAGTAATATAGTATTTTAGTAATATAAAATAATTTATTTTAAATTTTATAATAAATTTTATTAATAATAATATAACATAATGACTTCAACAATAACAAGTATTAAAATTATTTGTGATGAATATTTAAACGCATTAAATATCGATGAATTAAATCTCAAATGCATTAATAAAATACTAAAGTAATTAACTAAATAAAATAACATTATCATATTATCATATTATCATATTAACATATTAACATACTAACATATTAACATACTAACAAATTAACTTAGTATACTTAAATCAAATGAAAAATTTCAAAAAGACGTTTTTATCCACTTAAGCGAAAAGGGCTTAAATAAACTTATGGCTGGAATGAAGGAAAATAATCCCGAAATAAGAAAAGGATCTGTAAAGCTACTTAATGAAGTTTTATTTAACAACGAAGTTCTTCAAAATATATTCTGCGAAAAATTCGGTTTTAATCCAATAGGAAATATAATATGCTTAAATTGGATGCCTAAGTATTTAAAAGAACATATTCAAATTAATGAAAGTAAATAGGATATATTATATTAATTTTATATTTATATTAGATGTTATAAATGAAATTAAAAATTCATATTATCCTAATAAGTGCAAATATTGGATGTGGCCTTATAACTCAAAATATAACGAACAAAATTATCCAGATCCAATGAAATACTTAATCGGCTTTTACTACGCTAATAAAAATGTACTTAAAATAATAAACAACAATTTAACAAATACAATTATACAAACTTAAAAACTTACTAAATTTCTATACATTACATATCTAAACAATTAACTTTTCTTAGAACAACTTAAACAATTTGAATATCGAAGAAAAAGATAAAACAAATATTCGACATCTTACATCTCAATTAGAAAGTAACACAATGATAGAAAAGGCAGCTGGAAGTGGAAGTGAATCAGCAACAAAAATCGAACAAAAATCACTAAAGAACGAAAGTGATAAGTATCGAGACTCCCAACCTCAAAATACTTTAAATGACTATAACGACGATAAGCCAATGATGACAGGTATATAGTAGTATTTAATTTTTATTAAAGAACCTGTTCATAAGCTTAATAACAAAGTTAATAACCAACAAAGAACTAAGTCACCTTATATTACTCCTGGTACATTAAATAAACAAACAGTAGAAAAGAAAGACGTTAAAGGTACCCCCGAAAAAATAACAGACCGTATGCAGGCTATTAAGAATATGATTAATAATCCAACACAAAATCCAACTAAGAAAACTTCAAGCATTTTAACGACTCAAATCAATAGCACGAATACTAACAGTATAATGGATAAAATAAAAATGGTTGAGAAGAAAGATACTATAAGTAGCAAAATTGAAGAATATAAAAAAAGTGTAAAGAGTAAAGGATATTCAAAATCGATTGATACTAATATTCCATTGAATACGTTATCGAATGTTGGAAATGTAACTAACAAAAAAGTTGTAACTAATAATAAGACTCCGTTTGTGAAGTTTTCAAACTTTAAATAATATAATATATAAATATTTTATAATAAAATTATCATACTTCATACTTATACTAAAGACTAAATATTAATTTCGTTCTTCTTATAAATTATTATATTTATTAATTGTAAGTTTTAATTATTTCCAAAGTAATATTTTATTGTATATTATTTAAATTTAAATTCAAAAAAGTAATTAATTTTAATAATGAGTATTAACAATATGAGATTATCCGCAAACATAACAAATAAGACACTAGCTTCTAATCGTTCAAAAGTGAATATTAATAGTACAGATCAAAACAATGCTAATAATAGTAAAAGACACAGATCGCAAGAATCAAGTCTGATTAACCAAGAAAATAAAATAACGGGAAAGAATTCAAATTACCAAGATAGAGGACAAGTTATTAAAACTATTGAAATGTTTGATAAGATTAAGAAGTTAATCAGTCCTGATAAACACCCTAAAGAGACTCTTATTAAATCAAACACAAATTCAACAAATTCAACAAAACAAGGTTTTAATAAATGCTTTGGAAATAAAAATAATGGGAGTAAATCAACTTCTAACGATAAAATAAAATTAATTAATAAAATAAATGAAGGAAAAAAAGCTTTACATTACCAAGTTAAAGATAACAAAATAAGTGATTATAAATTTATTCCTTGTAACACAGATGAAAATAGTAACTATCCTTTTTAAATAACTTCAATTTAACTATTTTAGCAAACATAATTTTAGACGAAGATGAATCTTTTGATGATCTCGATCAAACTTTTAAAAATTCGAGAATAATTGATGACTTCTATACTAACTCAATAGCCGAAGCTGATTGTTCTATCTCAGATGAAACAGGACCTTCGAAGCTTATTAATAAACTCCCTTCACAATTTGTTAAACAAGAAGCTATTCTTAAAACGAATACTATAAATACTACAAATAATACTAAAAATTCAATTACAAATACTTCTAATACTACAAATAATAACAATGTTAAAAATATCATTAATCAACCAATTACAAAACCAAGCACTCCTAATAAAAACGATAAATTGAATGAAATTTCTATTTCAGATAGTTATGATTTCGCCAGACTAAATAAGCAAAAAAGAGAAGTAAAGAATCACTATATTTACAATGACTACTTAAATTTTGCTAAACGAGGTGATAAAGAATCTTTTTTACATACAATTGAACTGTATTATTTGTTTTTAAAATTAGAATATTAAATTTAAATGACTTAGATATTAATTACCAAAATGAAGAGGGCTGGGGAGCAATTCATTACGCATGTGACGAAGGAAATTTTAAAATTATTGATATATTGATTGAGAAAAAAGCAAATCTTAACTTAATGATCATTAAAGATAAAATGAAAAAGTCGCCTCTTCATATTAGTTGTGGAAGGTAAATGACCAAATACAATAAAAACTATTAACTAATTATATTAATTTATATTAATTTATATTAATTAATATTAATTTTATAGAGGTTACTTTGATATAACTAGACAACTTATTGAAAACGGAGCTAATCCTTTAATAGTCGATGAAGAATGCAATAGTCTTATTCATATATGTACAGCGAAGGGTCATGTTGAATTACTAAAATATTTATTAGAGAAAAATTTACAAATTGATATTTATAACAGTCTTGGTTATACTCCTTATCATTTAACGCAAAGTGAAAAGATATTAGAATTACTCCATGAAAGTTTGAAGAATAATAATCAATGTGATAAAGTAAAGATTCACACAACTAATGATAAAAGTGTTAATCATTTGCTTAATCATATGAAACATGCTTCGTTATATAACAATAAAAAATATACTGAGAGTTTATTAAATAATAATGTATACCCATTGGTAACAAAAGGTTCTGATAGCTCTAGTCATAATAGCAATACTTCTTTGTTTAACATTCCCATAAGAAAAAATTGTAAATTAGAAGAAACTTCTAAAACAACAAAGATTCCACATAATTATAAACCTCCAATACCTAATAATGATAAAAACTCAAAAAATCCTCATACAAGTAGAAATATGGGTAATTTAGATTTAACTAGTGCAACAATGACAATGAATGATCATAAGAATATTCAAACATTAAATAATGAACTTTTAAGTTCAGATATCAGCAGTATGGATGAAATGAAGTCTAATTCTGAAAATGATTCTTCGACAACACCTTACTCTCAAGACGAAGAAAGAATCGGACCAAGCAGCTTTGTATGCCATGCCTTATTAGGTAAAGGAAGTTTCGGTGAAGTATACTTAGTAGAGAAGAAAAGTAATAAAACTTTATACGCAATGAAAGTTTTATCGAAGAATAGAATTATGTGTAAGATATATATTGTATTATAATATTTATATTGATTAATTTACTAGCAAATAATCATGTTAAATATGCAATGACAGAGAAAAGTGTACTTTCAGTTACTAATCATCCGTTCATTGTCAAGTTGATATATTCATTCCAGACATCTGATAAACTATTTTTAATATTAGAGTATTGTCCTGGAGGTGATTTAGCAGGCCGATTAAAGGCTGAAAAAAAGTATAAATAAAATTAGATTATATATTATATACTAAATCAAAATTAGATTTAGCGAAGAAGTATCAAAGATTTACCTTTGCGAAATAATTTTAGCTTTAGAGGATTTACATCAAAAGGATATTATTTTCAGAGATTTAAAACCAGATAATATTGTTATAGACAAAGAAGGACATGTATTATTAACAGATTTCGGATTAAGTAAAGAAGGAGTTTTAGATAATGAAGGAGCAAAGTCTTTCTGCGGGTATACTAATATTAATTAAAAAACTAATAATTTATTAAAGATCTCCTGCCTATTTAGCACCAGAAATGCTGAAAAGATCCGGGCATGGCAAAGCTGTTGACTGGTATATTTTAGGTGTCTTATTTTATGAGATGTTAGTTGGTTATCCTCCATTTTATGGATCGAATAAGTAAGTTTCACCTTAAATCATTTTATTTCAATTTTATATATTTTAATTTATTTCTTCAGAGATCAACTATATAAAAATATTGAAAATTCAGAATTAAGGATACCAAAATTTGTATCTGACGGAGCTGCATCTTTAATTGTTTCATTATTGCAAAAAGATCCTAATCAGCGATTAGGAACTAAACAAGATGCAGAAGATGTTAAGAATCATCCTTATTTTAAAAGTGTTAACTGGAAAAATGTTTTAGACAGGTAAATAAGAAATTTCTTATTAATTATTACATAGAAAACTAAAACCACCAGTTCCAAAAAATAGTAAAGTTGTAACAAATCAAAAACCAAAAGAATTTGGTGATAATCTCTTTGATGATGGAACTAATCAATTCGACGGATGGTCGTTTATAAAACCTGAAGACGAAATTTGATATATTTAATTTTTGTATTTATTATACACATTTGTTTGTATATGTAAACATTTTAGACATGTTAGACTTTATTATTAATTAACAATTTATGTAGATAAATTTAATTAATTTTGCTTAATAGTCAATATATAATTTTACAAAACTTATTAAACATAATTAATATATTTATTACTTATTAAAGTATTATTGATTTATATTTCAAACTTATAATGGGAAATACTGAAAGTACTAAAATAAACCCAGAAATCAACAATCTAAATAATCTGAGCCCATATACAAATAAACTAAGTCCAAATAGTAATAGATCTAGCTCTCGGATTAAGATGAAGAAAATAAAACAATTAACAGAAGACTTTTTAAGTGATACATTCATACTTGATGATGAAAAACAAACCCAAATTGATTCACCACGAACACCAGATATGGAAGATCATGAAATTAATTTTATTCACTTAAAACCGCTGTTAGAAAAAGCACGTGAGAATATCAACATCAAGACAAAAGGAGATAATAAATACTTTAGCGATTTCAATATTTCCAACACAAACACAAACATAAACACAAACACAAATGAAAATTATGCAAGGAATAGAAAAACAGTAGGAAGTATAAAAAACATAGATAATGAAATTGTAAAACAGACTATCCGTGATATATCCCAATTTTCCTTTATAAAAGTAATAGGAAAGGGAAGTTACGGAAAAGTTATTTTAGCTAAGGATAAAATTACAAACCAAATATATGCACTAAAATGTGTAAAGAAGGAAATACTACATAGTCAAAAACTTCAAAATTTAATAAATGAGAAAAAAATACTTGAAAAGATTAAACATCCGTTTATTTTAAATCTTCATTTTACATTTCAGAGTAAAGATAAATTATATTTTGCTTTTACTTATTATAACGGTGGTGAATTATTCTTTCATTTAAGTAGACTTAAGAGATTTCCTGAACATTATGTAAAATTTTATTCAGCTCAGTTATATCTTGCACTAAAACACTTACATGATAATAATATAATATTTAGAGATATTAAACCTGAAAATATCTTAATTGATATTAAGGGAAATATTAAGCTTATTGATTTTGGTCTAGCAAGAGATATAACTAAAACAAATTTGGCATCGACACTATGTGGGACAAGTGAATATATTCCACCTGAAGTAATAAATGGTTATAAATATAGCTTTAATTTTGATTGGTGGGGTTTTGGTATATTAATCTATGAACTTTTGTATGGTTATCCTCCATTTAGAAATGAGAATAAGTACGATTTATTTAATCAAATTTTAAATGATGAACCTAACTTTGATAAAGTTGAAATCTCTGATGAAGCAAAAGATCTTATTATTAGTCTATTAAAGAAAAATGAGTGTGAAAGAATATCACCGAGTGATATTAAATATCATAAATGGTTTAAAGATATTAATTTTGGAAATTTGTTAAAAATGAAAGTTGAACCTCCGTATAAACCAGATTTAAAAGATGAGGATGATTTATCCAATATAGATCCTGTATTTTTAAATGAGAATATATATAGTCCTATAAAAAGGAGAATAAGAGATTGTGATGAAATTGATGTCTTAGAATTTTAATATACTTTATTATATAATATTTTTTTAGAATTAAATAAAATTAATTGATATTTATTATATAATTAAATTACAATTAACATATTTTTATTATTTTATTAAATGCATGTATAAGGTAATTTAATATTACTAAATATTTTTAAAAGTTAAAATAATACGTTATTAAGTTAATATAATCTCTGAAACTAAACAGTTGGTTTAGCAGATGTAGTTGTCGTCGTGGTTGTGGTAGTAGTTGAAGGAACTGTAGTTGTAGTAGTTCCTGTAGTTGTTCCAGTTGTAGTACTTGAGGTTGGAACTGTTATTGTAGTTCCTATAGTACTTGTAGTAGTTGAAGTTACTTTCGAGGAAGTAAAAGAAGGTTGACCAGTAGAAGCCATCATAGTTAAATAATCGACATCTGTCTTGATATCTAATCCTCTTGTTCCAAGACCACTGATATAACCTACTGGAATTAAAACCGGTTTTCTATGAATGAAACCGGTAGAAAAGTTAGTAAAACCTGAAAAAACAGAATGAACAGCATTTTGAGCTAGTTTTGTGCATAAAATAGTATCATGAGCATTTGCCTTTATTGATCGAATTACATAAGTTGGATCAATATACTTAATGTTACATTCTAATCCATTTTTCTTTGCATAATCATTTAACTCTTGCTTTAATATAGAACCAATATCAGGTAAAACAGGATTACCAGACTTATCAAATAAACCTGTAGAACCAACTTTCAGATCTTTTATCGCTGAACCAGCACCTTCAGCAACAATTATCACACAATGACCTCTTATTTTTAATCTTTTAAATACAAACTCTATTACACCTTTTTCTCCGTAAAGATTAATAGGGGCTTCTGGAATTAAACAAATATTTATGTTTCGTGAAGAGTTGGTTGCACTCATAGCAATAAATCCACAACTTCTTCCGAAAATTTTAACTAAACCAACTCCATTCGGAACACATGAGGCTTCAACGTTTGCAGAATCAATAACTTTGACTGCTTCTTCTACTGAGGTTACAAATCCAAACGATTCATCAATGAGTGGAATATCATTATCAATAGTTTTTGGAATACCAGCTAAACCAATTTTTAATCCTCTTTTATTGATTTCCTCCGATAGTTTTGCTATTGCTCTATGAGTTCCATCTCCTCCTATTGCAAACACCATATTAACCCCTTTTGCAACTAATCTATCAACTATTTTTTCTTGATCGAAGCCACCTCTACTTGATCCAAGAATAGTACCACCTAAAGTATGAATATGAGAAACATTTTTAGGAGTGAACTCGATCCAAAATTTGTCATCGAGGAATCCAGCATATCCAAATTTGACCCCATACATTGTTCTGACACCATAATTAAAATATAAAGTCATAACTAACTCCCTTATTACAACATTTAGTCCAGGACATAAACCTCCACATGTAACAATAGCTACTTTAACATCTTTAGGGTCGAAAGCAAGATGTAATCTAGGACCAGCTATCTGGAAAGAATACCCTTCATTAAAATGATGAAAATCACCAGGTTTAATAAAGAAATCTTCTAAGAGAAATCCTCCACCAAGTACCCCTCGAAAGCACGGGTCACCGAAGCAGGGGTTGATAATATTGTCTTGATTTAGAGGGAGTGGATTTTTTTCTATAACATTATCAACTCGTAATACTCTTGTGTCTTTCTTGCATTCTTCAATTTCTGATGTAATAATTGACTTTTCTTTTAGATGATTCTCTATTACATTTGAAAATCTTCTTTTTAAATTTAAAGTTGAATCTTCATGATTAACGTCCTTATCCTTGGAATCCATTTTTTAATATAAGTTTGAAAACTATCAACATTTAATTAATAAACAATAAGTATTAATTATAAATAATTGTAAAATAATTACTTGAATTAAAATGATTGTAATATATTATTTGCCAACCGAATTATTATTTCATTTCCTAATTATTTTAATTGAATTTAGATAAGAAAATATATACCAAAGTGTTATAAAAAAGATGAAGTATTTTATTATATTAATTATTTATTTCAAATATTTTCTATTAGTCTATTTTTTAATAATTATATATATATATATATATATATCTTATTTTTTCAATTATTTATTTCCTTCCTTTTTTGGACATTTATGTTACTCTTCTTTATTATTTTAAATGCTTCTTGATTCACTCCAGGAAGATTATATAAACGAACTGAATAAGATTTCTTGTATCCTCATCCAATGTGGACATATATTTATTATAAGCAGCTTGTTTAGCTTTAATAACTGAGTCAGAGTAAGGGCATGGTTCAGATTCACATTCATCAAAATTAATTGATTTCACATTATCAAGGCTCATAGCCTTCCTGTGCAAAGATTTGGTTTAGTTAACATCAACTTCTTGATTTCTTCTGCAAAATGAAGAAGTAGTTTTTTGTCGATAATCTTAAGGTCTTTTTTTTGCGATTTCTTTTTATTTTTAAATTTGGAGGAGCGTCTACTATTACCTGATCCTTTACTTCTTCAATTAAATTTTTTTAAGTCAGTTTTATTTTTATCTTTTTTCTGTTTGTTTCCTTTTATATTGGTAATATTTGTCTCCTTAATTATTGTTTTTTTAGTTCGACATTTCATTATTAATTTTATTATATGATGTAGTTATTTGAAGAAACTTTGAAATATACTATATTATATTAACATTAGATTATATTATATTATACGAAAATTTAAAAACTTTGGAATTTAACTTTTTATGTATTGAAGAATTTGTAATTTGTACAATATAATATTATATTAAATAATTATTAAGCATTAAATATAATTAATTGCAATTAAAAATGATTGGTTTTAATTATAACTATAATTTTAATAATGAGCTTGCTATGCCTTCAGTAAAACTTTCTGATTATAACGAAGATGACGATAATAAAAAACGAGTTACTTGTAAAATAGATACATTTGATGAACAATTATACAAAATATGGTTAAAAAATAGATCAAGTAAAAACGACATCATATGGGAAGGAAAATTACAGAAACCTTTATATAAATTTTTCGAACGAGAGTTTAATGAAACAAGATCATACGAGGATATAAGTGTAAAATATAATCATTGGGTTTTATTATCGACTCGCGAAGTTTTTGAAACAGGACGTAGTAAAAATAAGAAAAAATTAAATAAAATATACAATAAACAAAAGCCAAAATTTAAAACTAAGAAAAATCGTCAAATAACTATAGTTGACGATCTCCTTACGAAATTCCCAACAAATATTGAAACTTTCTATTATGGTAAACTATTAAATTATAATCCAATGAATGAAAATATAAAACCAAAACAACATGGATTTAATCCTGTAAGTAATTTAAGAAAACCTTATGATGAATTTAATAGTAATATTCCCTTAGTTGTAAGAAAATATTATTAATAATATAGGATGCTAGTGATATGAATATTAAAAAGACAGGAAATGATGATTCGTTATTTAAAGATGATGGTGATTCAGATGATGAAAGACTAGGAAGACCTAGTTATATGAAACATTTATTTAAAAGGCATAATTTTCATGCTGAGATTGATCCATGGAAAAATCAATCAGAGTCTAAAACAACTACAAAAACTGCTTGTTTTGCTGTAATAAATGAAGTTTTTAAAACGTTTACGAAAAAATAATGGCATTAATATGAATAATATATATTTATAAATATTTATAAAAATATTTAGATAGTTAACATAATTAAAATCATTAAAATTGTTATATTCATTACTCAATAATAATTACATTTAATTCTAAAAAATAATAAATATAATTATTTATAACTAATCAGACATATCACCGTCTAACTGGGCCTTGATTTTGCAATAACACTTTCCTAAACTCGTGCAAGTGCTTCCTTCACATTTATAAACGAAACCTTTGCAACATTCACAAAATCTATATTTTGGGAACCATTTTTCGTCATCTGATTCATCATCTTCATCAAAAAATATATTGTTTTCTTCCATCATAGCTGAAAACATTTTGTCTACAACTTCTTCTGATTGGTTATCACTTTCTTCATCACTTTCTTCTTTTTTATTTCCGTCATATTTATTATCTTCATAAAAATTGTTATTAAGTTGATAAGGAACATAATATTTATTTGTATAACTTGAATTGGGATAATAATCAACAGCATTCACATTAATATTTAATTTTGACTTTGGAATAAATTCTTTTGAGTCTAGTTTAAATTTTAAACTATTTTCTGATTTAGCGGTTTTGTTGAAGTGAGGCATATTAATATCGTTACAACTATAAGAAGTATTCTCATTTGATAATGGATGAGGAAAATTACTATTAGTATTTTCTTGTTGGTTAATAACTCTTTTATCTTTAGGAACAAAAGACTTAGCGTTTAGATTTAAGTTTTTGAACTCTTTTTGTTTTTCAATCTTTTCCTTGGTAAATTCCATTAAATTCTTTAATAACTATATTTAATTAAAAAAATTGCTTAATTATAATTTAACTACTAACATGTCATATATTTATTAAATTATTTTGTTTACTAATAATATAAAAGAATGGATTCTGTTATTGAAAAAATGCATAATATACTAGAATTTACAAAAAACGAAAAAGAAGCAGGAAGATGGGATCATAAAAATGCTTTAGATCTTCATCAAGAAATGTATAAACAACACCATATTTTTAATCATATCGGAAGAGCATCTGCGAATCCATCCGGAAGATGGTTTGGTATTGCTGTTGGAGGAATAGGAGGATTTGTCGCCGCTAGTTTGTTTGTTCCACCAATTACTAAATATTGTTTACGTTCATACGGCACCTTATTAGGAGGTATGGCTGTAGGATCTTTTATTGGATTTAATTTTATGACAAGAAAGTTTGGAGATAGAAAAGAATATAAACTATTCCAAAGAAAGAAAGTAAAGACTAACGAAATAATGTCTGAATTTGAAAAGCTTTTTGAATAAGAAATTAAGTAATTAAGTAATACATAATTGAATATAACTACATATAACTAGATATATTTAATGATATTCAAAATATTATGTTATTATTACTTAGTTTATATTTCTATGATAACTTATTTAACAATATTAAATTCTATATTTATTGTTATATTTTTGTTTAAATTTGGTTAAATAATCACAATTTTATATTTAGTTATATAAGTAATCTTCGTTATTTAATTAATTCTATTATATTTTTGCTTCGGTTTGTCCTTTTATAATATTTTCATGATAGAATATCATTAAGTTATCGTGTTCAATTTTTTTAACTTCGTGTAAATAGTTATAAAATGCTTGTTTGTCTCCAAGACATAATTCAGATTTTGGCATTGTTTTGGTTTTAAAACTTTTTTGAATTTCTTCTGATATGCAATGTGCATAGTTACTATTTAATTGTTCAAGTTTGTAATCTAAATAGAATCTGTAACTAAAATTTTATATTAGTATAAATATACCCTAAACGTACTTTTTTGAAAATGTATGCATCCATTTTGTTATTATTATTTTTATGTTTTATTCATATAGCATATATTATATAATACTTAAATAATAAATAATTATGTTACTTAATATTACCTAATATAATTAAGTTTGAGTTTATATTAGTAAATTAATTTATTTAAATATAATAATATACGTTATGTAATATATTAATTGTTATCTAGCATTTTATCTTCTAGATTTTTGTATCAATATTTGACTTATTTAAATGATTATCTATCAATTCTTCATTTTCTTCATTAGGCAATTCTTTTAATATTATTTCAAATGTATCTTCTAAATAAACTATTGTAATAATAACAAAAATATGCAATATAGTAAAAATTATTAAATTAGTTTGAATATTCAATGAGTCAACAACTATCGGAGCAACTATCCCACCTATTCTTGAAAAAACTGAATTGATTCCAAGCCCTTTCGATCTCAACACTGTCGGATATACTTCATTAGATACAAAGTAAATTATACAATAAAATCCTGATACAAATAATCGATTTAATATCATTAATACTAAAAAGAAAGTTCTATCATGATCTGCAAATATTCCTAATAATTCAGTTACAATACTAGCAGAACATAGAAATATTAAAATACCTCTTCTTCCTAATTGTTTTATGTTTGATATATAACCTATTATAATAACATTAACTATATCAAGACTAAAAATAAACACTCCGTTTATGTATGTATTTCCAGGAAGATTTTTAAGATTAATACTCAAGAAGTAATAATAACCTGATGTTACAAAAAATACATAACACAAAATAAGAAAGTTATATCGAACAGAAGGATAATTAATCAAGTCAAAGATAGTATAGTCAACAAACTTCTTTTTGTCATGAATTACTTTGGAATGGGTTATATTACTATTCTTAATTTCTTTAGTTTTTTTGCTATTTTTACTTATTTTGCTATTTTTATAAGGTATGTCTTTGTCTTGAGCAAGTAAATAATCTATAATTAAATAAATTAAATTATATGAAATAAGTTTACCTTTATCATCAGATGAATCATTCTCAATAAGATAGTTTAGTTTAGGATTACTATTTGCTTTTCCTGTTTTTACTGTTTTTACTAATTTTACTTCTTTTACTACTTTTACTTCTTTTATTTCTGTTTCCTTCTCATGATGAATTTCCGTATATAAAACTACACTCCTCCTAAAGTCTTCTTCATTTACTTCGACTCCATTTATTACACTCATTGATTTTAAACATTTTATATATTCATC
>Ga0100378_1001857_pt1 | contig 21548 bp, 24 predicted proteins | sample CryGeymeta201502_FD_81535 | JGI IMG/M metagenome (GOLD analysis project Ga0100378, IMG submission 81535) | Groundwater microbial communities from Crystal Geyser aquifers in Utah, USA - Crystal Geyser metaG 2015-02 | ecosystem: Environmental > Aquatic > Deep subsurface > Groundwater | place: USA... | reverse complement strand
TCGATTCCCCTAGGGACTACAAATGAAAAAGATGCCTGCCAAGGTATCTTTTTTATTTGTACTTCCCATAGGCTGAGGGAATCGAACAGGTTGGAAGCGAGACGCGAGTTGAGGCGGAAGCCAAGACGGGCGGACGAGCGTCGGACGATATGCCAACAGGCATATCGGACGCCAACCCAGGACAAGTGAGCCCGCCGCACTTCTGGCGGCGGGCGAGGGCGATAATTCCCCTAGGGACTACAAATAAAAAAGGACATGTTTAAAGTATGCCCTTTTTGTTTCTATTTCTTTCTCCGGTTTTTTTATTTATAAAAGAATTTTCATTTATTGATCTATCTCCAAAAGATATCATGGTGTTGAAATTTAGTTTAAAACTTTCACCCACTTCTCAATTGTCATAATATATGTTAAGGTAGTTAAGCTAAAATTACCTTATTTTTTATGTCTGATATATATCAAAAATCGCTTGAACTGCACCGAGATCATCAGGGTAAGTTAGGAGTTCAAAGCAAGGTGCCCCTAGTTTCACGAGACGATTTATCTTTAGCTTATACCCCGGGAGTGGCTGAGATTTGTCGAGTAATTGCTAAGGATCCCAGTGAAGCCAAAAAACTAACTTTAAAGGGTAATACCGTAGCGGTCATTAGTGACGGCAGCGCTATTTTAGGGTTGGGTAACTTAGGGGCTTTGGCTGCCCTGCCGGTGATGGAAGGTAAATGTATTCTCTTTAAAGAATTCGCCGGAGTTGATGCTTTTCCAATTTGTTTAGATACACAAGATGAGGAAGAAATTATTCAAACGATTAAAAATTTAGCCCCGGTTTTCGGAGGGATTAATTTAGAAGATATTTCCGCCCCCCGCTGTTTTAAAATTGAAGAGCGACTTAAACAAGAACTTGATATCCCAGTCATGCATGACGATCAGCACGGAACAGCCACAGTAGTTTTAGCCGGTCTGATTAACGCTTTAAAAGTTCGTCACCATAAAAAAGAAGAAGTGCGTATTTTAGTTAACGGAGCGGGTGCTGCCGGCATAGCGATTACTAAGCTGCTACTGCTCTACGGCTTTAAAGATTTAATTGTCTGTGATCGCCAGGGAGCGATCTATGATGGTCGCGCCGGTTTAAGTGAGGACAAAAAATCTTTAGCACTAATAACAAATAAAAATAAAATTTCTGGAGATTTAAAAGAAGTGATAAAAGGCACAACCGTTTTTATTGGAGTTAGTGCGCCTGATGTTTTAAATACAGAGATGATTTCTCAAATGGCCCCGCAACCGATTATTTTTGCTTTAGCCAATCCGGTGCCGGAAATTAATCCAGACCTAGCTAAACAAGCCGGCGCTTTAATAGCTACCGGCAGGAGTGATTATCCTAATCAATTAAATAACGTTTTAGCTTTTCCAGGAATATTTAGGGGCGCCTTAGATAATAAAGTTTCACAAATTACCGACGAGATGTTAATTCGAGCGGCCGAGAGTTTAGCCGGTTTAGTTGAAGAGCCTAAAGATGATTATATTCTTCCAGATCCGTTTGATAAGCGAGTTGTTAAAGCTGTCGCGGCGTCTATTTATTAAATATTCTAGATAAATTATAGCTTCACAAAAATTAATCTATTTTTTTAAACAGAAATAATATTGATCAAATATCCGATCACAATAATATTCAATGCGGTTAATCCAAAAAAATAGATAATTAGCTTAAGTTTCATAACTCTTTTTAAAATCAGGGCCTCGGGCAAGGATAATCCGACAACAGCCATCATAAAAGCTATAGCTGTTCCTAAAGGGATTCCCTTCTCTACTAAAGATTGCATAATCGGAATTACGCCCACGGCGTTTGCGTACATCGGCACGGCTAAAATAGCAGCAATCGGAACAGCTAGTAAATTATCTACTGTAATATACTTTTCAAAAAAACCAGCTGGTACAAAACCATGTATCGCAGCTCCTACAGCAATCCCTAGTAAAACATAAACGACGATTTGCTTGGTTAGGGCGAGCCCTTCGTCCCAAAAAACTTTCAATAACCTAATAAACGGGATCTTGAGATTTTCAACTGCCAGCTTTTTACTCTTTATTTGCCAAACATAGTCAGCCACATATTTTTCTAGTTTGAATTTGCTTAAAATAAAACCGCCCATCATGCCCAGTAAAACGGCTGATACTACATATATAATAGTAATTTTCCAACCAAACAGGCCAATAAACAGAACCACTGCCACCTGATTAACCAAAGGCGAAACAGTTAGAAATGATAAGGTTACGCCCAGGGGTATTCCGGCTTCCAGAAAACCGATAAATAGCGGGATTGATGAACAAGAACAAAACGGAGTTATGGTGCCAAAAATGGCGGCCAAAAAATAATCAAAGCCATACCACTTTCTCGAAGCTAAAAAATCTCGTAATTTTTCAATCGGCAAATAATGACGCAAAATGGCCATTAAATAATTGATCACTAACAACAGGAGCAATATTTTCAAAGAGTCGTAAATGAAAAAATTTACGGCGTCTCCTAAATGAGAGCCTTTAATTAGATTAAACAGGTTATAAGCGACTTGATCGGCAATATATTGTAAAGGATAAAAAATGTCCATACTAATTTAACAGCTGCCACCACAAGAACAGCCACCAGTTGAAGAGCTGGAAATTGCTTGATCACAAGAAGAAATAATTTCTTTAATTTTATCTAAGCTAGGTACCTGCCCTGCTAACACTGCCTTACCATTAACTATTAAAACTGGGCTAGACATTAAACCAACTTCAATAATCCTCTTAATATCATTAGCATACCCAACCTCAATATTAAGCCCTAACTGTTTAACTGCTTCTATAGTTCTTTGATGAAGTTCGTGACAGCTTGGACAATCTGAACCGAGCACTTCGATTTGTTTAATCTGATTCATAATTTTTTAAAAAACTAGCTAATAAATGATTATATTTTTTAAAGGTTTTTTTGTTAATAGAATAATAATTTCTTTTCCAGTCTTTCCTGACCTGAATCAGGTCTAAATCGAGTAATATTTTTAAATGGCTGGAAACTAAATTTTGAGACATATTCAAATTTGGATGAATCTCACAAACACATTTTTCCCCTTCTTTAAGTAGACACAAAATCCTCAAACGGTTATCGTCGCCAATTACCCTGAGAAACTTAGCCAAATTAGAGTATCCCTTAGTTAGCTGCTTATTAGAACAACATTTAGCTTTCATACAATATTATTATCAATTTATATTGATATGATAAACCTGTTTAGGCGCTAAGTCAAACTGTAGCCAAAAATAATTATTATCAGTATAATCTAAAGTATATGTATCTTACTCAACCTGTTAAAAGAGAGGTAAAAGTGGAATGCCCGGTGGCTTGTGAACAACCAATCCATATTTATTTTAATTTTTTAGGAGCTATCTTCGGTTTAGCCTGTCTAATCCTATTTCTAATTAAAATAAAAAAGTTTTCTCATGTCCGCTCTAATAAGAAAAAAATAATTGCCACTATTTTATCTATCTCTTCCCTATCGTTTCTTATTTTATTTATTCTTTACTTCATTAAAGTAGAATATAAACCGGCTGCTGCTACCTGTCCGACTAATGGCGCCTTTGTAAGCGGAACTCTCTGGCCCGACCCCTTTCAACCTATCTACTCATCTCGCCCCTAATCTTTGAATTAATTATGAAAAAAAGAAAAAAAATTGGCTTAGCCTTGGGGTCAGGGGCCTACCGCGGCTTCGCTCATATTGGTGTGCTTAGAGTTCTGCAAAAACATGGCATACAAATAGACTACATGAGTGGATCAAGTATCGGCGCTTGGGTGGCGGCTTACTTTGCTATGTTTAGAAATACTGACCAGCTTGAGCTTGATCTAATAAATAACCGTCAAGAAAATTTATCTTTATTATTTGATCTAAATTGGAGCGGGGGATTTATCGGTGGTAGTAAGTTTGTAAAATATCTGGAAAAACGTCTCCAAGGATATGATTTTTCAGACCTGCAAATACCTCTTAAGATTGTGGCTACCGATCTAGCTACTGCACACCCTTATGTTTTTTCAAAGGGCAGCATTGCCACAGCTGTTAGGGCTAGCACATCCGTGCCAGTTCTTTTTAAGCCGCTCGAATACGACAATTGCCTTTTAGTTGACGGAGGAATGTCTGATCCGGTCCCCTGTGATCTAGTTAGGGGTATGGGGGCGGATATAGTTATTGGAGTTAACTTATATCACGAGAATGAATTTAAAAAAAACAAGCTAGGCTTGTCGCAAGTTGTAGTACGTAGTTCGGTGGTTATGCTTCATAACTTGGCTAAATATTCATTAGTCAACGCAGATATTACGGTGTCGCCTGATCTGTCCCATATTGGAGTGCACAGCAGTATCTCAAAATATTTTACCAGAAAAGTAGCCGAGGAAATGATCTCCATCGGCGAAGCCTCAGCTGAAGCAGCGATTCCTGAGCTTAAGAGGCTTTTAAAGTAAAATCAAATAAATTTCTCCAAATAAGCATCTTGATTTATAGGGCTTGTCAATCAAATAATCATTTGTTATTATCCTTTTGTAAGTATGCGCCTATAGCTCAGTTGGTAGAGCAACAGCCTTTTAAGCTGATGGTCCCAGGTTCGAGCCCTGGTGGGCGCACTTTGTTATGGTCGCTATAAGCGGCCTTTGCCGACTTAGCTCAGTTGGTTAGAGCAGTAGTTTTGTAAACTACAGGTCGTCGGTTCGAATCCGACAGTCGGCTCCAATAAAACCGCTTAAAAAGCGGTTTTTTTATAGACCTGGGCATAAACTGCAGATATCCTGTGCTTGAAAAATCAATCATAATTGGCTAAGATAAAAAAGCTAAATGATACACCTAAAAATAACGAGTATGGCTACTAACGAACAGAATTTAATTGCCAAAATACCGCCTCATAGCCAAGAAGCGGAAGAGTCTCTGCTCGGCTCCCTATTGATTGATAAGGACGCTATTATTAAGGTGGCAGATATTATCATGCCCCAAGACTTCTACAAAGACGCCCATAAAACTATTTTTGATACAATAAAAGAACTGTATTCCAGCCAACAACCCTTAGATATAGTTACTCTATCAAATAGACTTGATGAAAAAAAACAATTGACTACTATTGGCGGGCGTAGTTATCTGGCTTATTTAACTGGTACAGTAGCAACGTCCGGCAATATCACAAATTACGCCAACATCATTCAACGCAAGGCGACTTTGCGTCGCTTACAACAAGCGGCAGCGGAAATATCTAACCTTAGTTTTGATCAAGAAAAAGACATTGATGAAATTTTGGATGAAACAGAAAAAAAAGTGTTTGGCGTTTCTCGAAAATATCTAAAAAATGCTTTTTTACCGATTGATAATCTGCTCGCCGAAGCTTTTGATCGTATTGATGAGCTTCATAAACATAGTGGAAAATTAAGAGGCTTATCAACAGGCTTCTCTGACCTGGACCATCTCCTGGCCGGACTGCAGAAATCTGATTTAATAATTTTGGCTGCTCGCCCCTCGGTCGGAAAAACTTCTTTTGCCCTAGATATTGCTCGTCAGGCAGCCATTAAAAGTAAGGAAGGAGTTGGCATCTTTTCCTTGGAAATGATTAAAGAACATCTTGTAGATCGTATGCTTTGTGCTCAAGCTAACGTTAGTCTATGGAAAATGCGTACCGGTAACTTATCCGACAAAGACAATGATAATGATTTTGCTCGCATCGGTGAAGCTATGGGCAAGTTAGCTGAAGCGCCAATTTATATTGATGATTCCGGTTCCCTCTCAATTATGGAGATTCGCGCTAAGGCTAGGCGTCTACAGATGGAAAAAGGACTGGGCCTGATTATTATTGATTATTTGCAGCTCATGGAAGGACGTGGAAAATATGGAGACAATCGTGTCCAAGAAATCGCTGAAATCAGCCGTGGTCTAAAATCTATCGCTCGCGAACTTAATATCCCAATTCTAGCCCTTGCTCAGCTCTCTCGGGCAGTAGAAATGACTCATCCGGCTATACCGAAACTATCCCATCTTCGTGATTCCGGATCTATTGAACAAGACGCTGATATTGTTATGTTTATTTATCGTAAGGCAGCCGACCGTGGCTATAATCCAGCTGATTTAACTCTTGAAGAAAGACACCGGGCAGAAATCCACATCGCTAAACATCGAAACGGGCCGACCGGAAAAGTAGATTTATTCTTTGACGAAAATACTGTTAATTTTAAAAACCTTACTAAGCAAATGAGGGATAATATGCCTGAGTCTGCTGAGTTAGAATAATAACTAGTGAAAATATGTTTAACAAACTGAAACAATTCAAAGATTTGCGTAGCCAAGCTAAGACTATGCAAAATGCCCTCGCTCAAGAAACTGTGACTGAAGAAAAAAATGGCGTTAAAATAGTCCTTAACGGCAACATGGAAGTTATGGAACTACATTTAAATTCTGAACTCTCTAAAGAAAGCCAAGAAGATACCCTCAAGACCTGCTTTAACGACGCCTTAAAACGAGCTCAAAAATTAATGGCCAAGAAACTTCAAGAAATGGGTGGCATCCCAGGGCTATCCTAAAATTAAACTGCATGAAGTTCCCCAGTGCTCTACAAAACTTAATTGACAAGCTCTCTAGTTTACCGAGTGTCGGTCCAAAAACCGCCGAGCGTTTTGCGTTTTATCTCTTGAAAAAAAATGATGACGATCTCAAGTCTTTAGCAGAAGCAATTAGCGTGCTGAAAGAAAAAACTGATCGCTGTCATATCTGCCTAGCAATTTCTGATAGAAATCCTTGCCCAATCTGTTCCGATCCTAGCAGATTAAAAGATATGATTTGTTTGGTTGAAGATATTCGTGATCTAGCGTCAATTGAGTCAACTGGAGGATACCAGGGACGTTATTTTGTCTTAGGCGGATTACTAGATACGATAAATGAAGTACGTCCAGAAGATCTTCCCTTCAATCAACTCCTTAAAAGAATCAAAGATGACCAGGTACAAGAACTAATTCTAGCTTTAAATTTTACCCTAGAGGGAGAAACAACAGCTATGTACTTAAGCAGATTACTTAAGGGGCAAATAAAAATTACTCGCTTAGCTAAAGGTTTGCCAGCTGGTTCTGATTTAGAATATGCTGATGAACTGACACTAGCTAGCGCTCTGAAAAATAGAAACGAAGCTAAATAAAAAAACAAAAAAAGTTAAGGCCAAAACCTTAACTTTTTGTTTCTCTGCTAATATTTTTTATTTAAGCGATACTGGAAATCTTGAGAGCGGTAAAATGCTGACGATGACCGACGGTTTTCTTGTAACGAGTCTTGTTCTTATACTTAACTACTGTTACCTTCTTGTGGCGACCATTTTCAACCACGGTGGCTTCAACCTTTTCTCCTAAAGAAGGCTGACCCAACTCAAGATTCTCGCCTTCGGCAACTAAAAGCGTGTCTAACTTAACACTTTGACCAGCTTCTAAATCTAGTTTTTCAACTTTAATAATATCTCCGGCCGCAACCTTATACTGTTTTCCGCCGGTTTTAATAACTGCGATTTTCGCCATATTCTTCAAAAAAATGAATAAAAAATCAGAACTAAATCTGAACTAAGTCAATAATAGCAGATATTTGAAAAATGTCAATAAATAGTCTATCATTATAGAGATGGGAGGCTAAGATATATCCAGGCCTCCTTATGCTAATATTATACAAAATATTATAATTTTTATATGGCTAACTTATTAATCGAAGGCGGACACAAGCTTCACGGCACTATTAGAACTAACTCAGCGAAAAATTCTGCGGTTGCTATTTTGTGCGCTACCACCATGATTAAGGGCCGAACTGTTCTAAATGACGTGCCTCGCATTGAAGAAGTGAACCGAATTATAGAAATCCTAACTTCCTTGGGGCTAAAGTTTAACTGGACTCATGAGCATAGTTTGGAAATTATAAATTCCGGTAAACTTAACCCTGATAAAATCGATCGAGAAGCTTTTATTAAAACTCGCTCTGCCCTGCTTTTAATGGGCGCGCTAAGCTCTAATTTAAAAAAATTCTCTCTACCAAAATCTGGTGGTTGTCGTTTAGGAACTAGAACCGTGAACCCTTATTCTATAGCTCTGGGCTATTTGGGTATTAAAGTTAAATCAACTAATGATTCGTACCAGGTGTCATATACTAAAAAGAAGGCTGCAGAATTTACCATGTACGAGACCAGCGATACCGGAACAGAAAATACAATCATGGCCGCGATTTTTACCCCCGGAACAACAAAAATAAACTTAGCTTCCTCAAACTACATGGTTCAGGATCTAATTGGTTTTCTAAATCAAGCTGGAGCTAAGATATCATGGAACGGCATTAGCTTAAAAATAACTGGTGTTGATAAGCTTCATCCGATAAATGGCTATAGCATAATGCCAGATCCAATTGAGTCAATGGCTTTTATGTCTTTAGCTATTACCACAAAATCTAACTTACAGATAACTCGCTGCCCGATAGACTTTTTGCTTCTAGAAATTGAAAAACTTAAGGTTATGGGTCAAAAATTAAAAATATCTAAGCCATATGAAACAGAAAATAAATTATTTCGCCTGGTTGACATTACAATTATACCTAGCCGTTTAAAAGCCTTACCTGATAAAATTCACCCTCAACCATACCCGGGTCTAAATATTGATAACCTGCCTCTGTTTGTACCAATCTTAACCCAAGCCGAAGGCGGCACTTTGGTTCACGATTGGATATATGAAAATAGAGCTATTTATTATACAGAATTAACCAGATTAGGGGCTGATATAATGCTACACGATCCACACCGAATTACAGTAACCGGTCCCACTGAGCTTAAACCAAACGAAATTGTCTGCCCGCCTGCTTTAAGGCCATCAATAAATATTTTAATCTGTATGCTGGCTGCTAAAGGTAAATCTACTTTGAGAAATTCCTATTCCATAGACCGCGGTTACGAAAATCTTTACGACCGACTAAACGCTCTTGGAGCAAATATTACTGTCCTTAAATCCTGATTGATATGTCAAAAAAAATTCGTAACTGGCTTTTCATTGCTTTTATAGTGCTATTTATTAGCGGCACTACCGTTATATCTCTATACGCTTCCGGTTTTAAAATTAACCGCTGTTGGCCTATTCAATTTAACCGCCTACTAATTAGAACTGGCATGATTATTGTTAAAAGCCAACCTAGCGGCGCTATTGTTCAAATAAACGGCAAACAACAAACTTTTTTTTCTTTAAATCCCTGGCACGATGAATACATCTCAACCACCGCTAAAATTAGAAATGTACCGCCAGGAGAATACGTTGTTCGTCTAGAAAAAGAAGGTTACTGGCCGTGGGAAAAAAAAGTAAATGTTTATCCTAATCAGGCAACAACCTTATTAGATGTTTTTTTATTTCGCTCTGATGAACCACAAATGATAGCCGAGGCTGAACAAGGAGCTTTGAGTTTAAGTAAATCCGGTCGTCTGCTTTATATAGATAGTGCAAAAAAAATTATCTCCACCAGAACTAATCAAGAGACTATACTGCCAGAAAATAAGAATAGCGCTGGTGTTTGGCTAGGAGATGCTAATGAACTACTGTACGACTCACAAATTTTTAACGGTAGCGGCGAGGTAATCAGTGATTTTCGCGCACTATTAGGTCAAGGTACAAAAAATCGCTTTGATGAAATAACAGAACGATTATATTACCAAAAAGGTGATAATATTGGATATCTTAACTTACCTTCTCAATCTGCCACTTTAGTGATGAGTAGTCCTAATATATTAACTTATCAGCCACAGGGAGATAAGCTTTGGATAATATCAGCAGAAAATGGACGAGCTCTTTTACAAAGCTTCTCTTTGCCTTCAGGGCCCTTAAAAACAGAATTAGAATTACCTGGGGTCGGTATATATGAATTTAAAGATGATAGTAGGGGAGAAATCTCGATATATGATAGCCAAAATAAGACTCTCTATTTAATAAACAAAGTAGATCCTTCTTTAAAACCTATTATTATTAAAGATATTCTGTCCTGGCAATGGGTTGATAATAATACGCTACTGTATAACAATAGTTGGGAAATTTTTCGTTTAAACATTGATACTAATACCAGTTCCCTTCTAACTCGTGTTGGAGAAGAGATCAATGAGATTATTTGGCACGATGAAAATGACTATTTAATTTTCTCAACTGTCGATAGTCTTCAGGTTTTTAACCCCAAATTAGAAACTACTACTCGCATCTTTCAAGCGCAAAAAATATCAGCGCCCACTTTAGACGCTGATAATAATACTCTATATTTTTGGGCCGACACCGGTAAAAAGACCGGTGCTTTTCGCGTCCTACTACAATAAGTTAACTCTTTAAACTATCAATTAAAGTCTGCAGGTCTTCTTTGAGCTCTGGATCTTTAAGGCCGTACTTGATAGTAGCCTTAATAAAGTTAAATTTATTACCGGTGTCTAACCACTCCCCTTCTATTTGTCGCCCATATATTGGTCGACCATTTTCCAGCATCTCATCAAAAGCATCCGCTAAACGTATCTCACCAGATTTACCAGACTCCATTTTATCTAAAACTGCAAAAACCTCAGGAGTAATAACATATATCCCAACAGCCGCTAAGTTTGAAGGGGCTGAACCAACTGGTGGTTTTTCGACAAATTTTTTAACTTCATAGTTGCCGTTTCCTAAATCTAAACCATCAATGACGCCAAACTTATCAACTTCTGTTTCTAAAACACTAGACAAACCAACCACAGAATCTCCGTATTTTTCATAAGTATCTAAAACCTGTTTAACGGGAGAAACGGGAGAGTCAAATAAGGTATCGCCGAACATCACTAGCACCGGCTCATCAGGACTAACCAGATGGGCTGCGCAGCGAATAGCCTCACCATCTCCGCGTGGAATTGGCTGTCTAACATAAGAAAAGCGAGCTAGATTTTCTATTTCCTTCACTTTCTGAAGCAAGTCAAGTTTGTTTTTTTCAACCAATGTTTTTTCCAACTCAAAAGAATAATCAAAATGATCTTCAATTGATCTTTTGCCGCGTCCGGTCACAAAAATTATTTCTTCAATTCCCGCCTTAACAGCCTCCTCAACTAAATATTGAATAACTGGCTTATCAACGACCATCAACATTTCTTTAGGTTGAGCTTTAGTGGCTGGTAAAAATCTGGTGCCAAAACCGGCTACCGGAAAAATTGCTTTAGTAATTTTTTTCATAATTATTTAATTCCTTTAAAACCCCATTTTATAAAATATTTCAACCAGGAGTCAATATGTCGCCAGGCTAGTTTATCTAATAGTATTGCTAAATACCAAGGATGCTGGGCGCTGGCACGCTGATGGTCATGCACAACCACCGCCTCGGGCACGTAGACGACTTCATGACCGCAACTCCAGATCTGCCTAGCTAAATCCGTATCTTCAAAATACATAAAATAGCGCTCATCAAAAGTCGGATAGAAAACTGATTCATTGCGGCAGCTAATTTTTCTACGAAATAACAAACAAGATCCCATCAACCAATCTACCGGTCTTACCCCTTCGTGATCGAAATCCTTCATCATAAAGCTATCCAGCTGGACCGGGAAATATCGTCCCAAAAAAGTTCGTCTTAAAATAGGCATAAAAAAGCTCGGCCAACGCAGACACGAATCCTGAAGAGAGCCGTCTGGATACAGTAATTTTGGGCCAACCATAGCTACTTCAGAATTAGTTCGTAAATAGGAAACCAGGGTCTGCACGGCTCCCGGACGAATCACAGTATCGGGGTTTAAAATAAACACAAATTCTCCCGACGCGCGCTTAATACCAAGATTATTACCACCGCCCATCCCTAAATTTACTGAGCTTAAAATTATTTCCACTTCTGGGAACTCTGTCTTTAAACTACTTAAGTCATCACCAGAGTTATTATCAACCACAAATATTTCTCTTTTTAAATTCGCTTCCGGAACGCCTAAAGACATCAGACAATTAATCAGTTTAGTGCGACTTTTATAATTCACAATCACTATTGAAATATCCATATTAAATAATTTTTTTAACCAGTTGCCAATAAGCTGCTAAAATCGGATTAACAAAATATATTAGAACCGGGTTAGCAATCTCTTGAAATAATATTCTGCCTTGAAATTCCTTCGCTATATTACGAAAAGGCACTACAGTTAAGCGCTTGAGCTGGCGCCTGTTATTTATAATTTTAATATAACTAGAGGGACGGAGAAAATATTGCCATATTTTTAACAATGTACCTAAATAGCCATGCGAAATTGAATATATTAATGAACCAAACTGCATGAATAATATTATTGGAAACAATAAAACAATAAATTTTACCGGATAAAAAGATAAAATTGTTAACCACCTATTCCTTTCCAAGTAATAGAGCATTTTAATGCTCCTGTTAAACTCGTACTTATGAAAAATTTTTGATTCCGGGGCTAGGATAATTTTTTTACCAAGCAAGTGGACTTTTAAACTCAGTTCTATATCATCATGATACATATAGAATTCTTCATTGTAACCTCCAATTGCCACCCAGATTTCCGGTCTCATGATAAAAGAACAGCCACTGGCATAACCACTTATTTCTGGGTATCCCTCTATTTGCCGATCGACCTCATTGTAATAAGAGGTCAAACCGTAACCCAAATAATGGATCATGTTCCCTAAGGTATTTAAACGAGGAAGTTTTTTATCTTCTTCATTCTTAGGATATAAATATACTTTAGATTGAGCGATAGCAGCTTCGGGATTATTATCTAAAGCTTTTACCAACTCACTCAACCAAGCCGGATGAGCTTCAGTATCCATATTTACAGTCACAACGTAATCGCAACCAGACTCAATAGCTTTTTTAAAACCTAAATTATTAGCAGCACAATAATTACCGTCTGATCGCGGCAAAATTTTTGCTTCCGGAAAGCTTTCTTGTAAAAAATGCGCCGAATCTGGAGTTGAGGCATTATCAATAATAAATACCCGCCAGTCTTCACGAGGATAGTCTTGACCACGCAAACTATCTCGACAATTCGCTAAAAAATGTTCTGCGTAGTCTTTGTAATTTATTAAAATAATGCCAACTTTTTTTGCCATGTTATAAAATTAATCTAATAAGTTTCCAGGCCACTCTTAATATTTTAGTTTCTCGAGGACTGCCCCATTTTTCAAAATATTTTAACATTGAGTCACTAAAATAACTCTGACCCTTGGCTCTATCTATCTGTTTAAAGCTGGCGCCAACATAATCCAAGCAGCGCGCTTCTGGAGTATACCAAACCTGTCCGCCTAACTCACTCACATGTTTACAAAAATCTACTTCCTCAAACCAAATAAAATATCTTTCATCTAGTAGCGGCTTGACGCCACCACTTAAAGCCTTGTAACCATTACTATTAATAAGAAAAAAGGCTCCCCGAATAGAATCAACTGCCGCTGAACGGCTATAATCAAAATTATTACATAGATATCTATTTATTGAACCGGGAAAAATATGAGGTACTTTTAGGGTTATTAAAAGTTGATCAATAAGACGAGGGAATCTTCTAACCTGCTTAACTGTCTTCCCTTTTTCATTTACTAGATGGCAGCCGCTGACTACTGCTTGAGGATTTGTCTCAGCCCAAGCTATCATTTTAGATAAAGTATCAGACTCAACTCTCATATCAGGATTAAGCAACAAAATATAGCGGCCAGATGCCTGTCTAATCGCTTGATTATTAGCTTTGGAAAAACCGACATTCTCAGTATTTTTAATCAAGCAAGCGTCCTTAAACTCGGCTTGCACCATATCGGCGCTACCATCTTGAGAGGCATTATCGACTACAAAAACTTCAAATTTAAGATTGCCTGACGAAGAAAAAAGAGCGGAGAGATTGTCTCTCAGCTTATCTCTAACATTCCAGGAAACAATGATAATCGTTAAATCCATGATAATTATATTCTTGATCTAGTTCCGAATAATATTAACAGTTTTTATTCTATTTTCTAGTCCTCTAGCTATACGAACTTGTTCTCTAGACACAGAGAACTCAGCCGCTAGGAACCTAATTAGCTCCCTGTTAGCTTTACCCTTTTCTGGAGCTGAAGAAACGCCAATCTTTAAGGTCCCGTCGCCTAGTGTCTTATGATAACCGGTTTTTCCGGCCTGAGGTAGGACTTTGATCTTCAGGCTAACCTCTTTGCCTTTTACAAAATCGTTAACATAATCTTCTAATGTGACGGCCATATATTACAATTTACAACTTTTCTTAAACAACTATAGTTTAACCCCTTTCTCAGTTTTTTAAAAGCCATAATGATACATATAGCTATGTCTGTCAAGATTTATTTTATCAGAAAAATAGGTTAAGATAATAAGGCATTATTAAGAAAATACCCTTCGGGGCCTATCTCCTTGATTATAAAAAATATGCCAATTCCAAAAGAAGAATCAACGACCCCTTATGTAAGGCCTTCCTGGGATCAATACTTCCTCGGCATCGTTAAAATGGTCGGCAGTCGCGGCACTTGCGACCGTTTCCGAGGTGGCTGTGTTATTACAAAAGATAAGCGTATCGTTGCAACCGGCTATGCCGGGTCACCAGTTGGCTTACCGCACTGTGATGAAGTGGGCCACGAAATGCATTCCGTCACTAACGCTGATGGCTCTATTAGTCGACACTGCATCCGCACTGCTCACGCCGAACAAAACGCTATTTGCGAAGCAGCACGTATGGGCATTGCCTTAAACGGTGGCACTTTATACTGTCAAATGACTCCCTGCTATGTCTGTGCCAAAATGATTATCAATGCTGGAATTAAGAGAGTCGTTTGTGCTAAAGATTACCATGCCGGAGGCAGAAGTAAGGAAATTTTTAAGGAAGCAGGTATAGAATTTGATTTGGCTGAAGAAGTAATAACCGAATACGCAGACCAATAATCATTAACCGCTAAATATATGAAACAATATCTTGATTTGCTGCGCGACGTATTAGAAAATGGCCAAGGTAAAGACGATAGAACTGGCACCGGAACTACCAGCGTCTTCGGACGTCAAGCTAGATACGATCTCAGTCAGGGTTTCCCTCTGTTAACAACTAAAAAAATTCATCTTAAATCAATTATCCACGAATTACTCTGGTTTTTAAAAGGTGATACTAATATTAAGTATCTAAACGATAACGGCGTCACAATCTGGGATGAGTGGGCTGATGAAAATGGTGATTTAGGACCAATCTATGGCAAACAATGGACAGCTTGGGAAGGAAAAGACGGGTTAAAAATAAATCAGATTGCTGAAGCTGTTGAAATGCTTAAAAAAAATCCGACTTCTCGAAGAATTATTGTCAGCGGTTGGAATGTGGCTGATCTAAGAGAATTAATTGGTGGAAAAAAAACTGCCCCACCTCCTTGTCATACTCTTTTTCAATTCTATGTTTCAGCCGATGGCCGACTATCTTGCCAACTTTATCAAAGAAGTGCCGATTTATTTTTGGGCGTACCATTTAATATTGCCTCTTACTCTATATTAACAATGATGGTGGCTCAAGTGTGTAACCTAAAACTAGGAGATTTTGTTCATACTTTCGGTGATCTCCATATTTATAACAATCACCGAGACCAGGTCCAACTTCAGCTCAGCCGCAGTCCTAAAGAATTACCAACTCTACGACTTAACCCAGAAGTAAAAGATATTTTTTCTTTTAAATATGAAGATTTTGTGCTGGAAAATTATAATCCAGAACCAGGCATAAAAGCACCAATCGCCATTTAAAATTTGTCTTAAAAATATGATTCCAGTAACCATGATGATGGCTATCACAGCAGATGGCAAGATTGCTAAAGATAAAACTCAATTGACTGATTGGACTAGCCGCGAAGATAAGTTGCTGTTTAAAGAAATCTCTAAATCGCACGGAGTAGTGATGATGGGTGCTAATACTTTCAGAACCTTCCCTTCTCCTTTGCCCGGTCGCCTTAACGTGGTCTTTTCTAAAACAGAAGCAAATCCGGAACAAGCTGGCGTTAAGTGGGTTAGTGGCGAACCAGAGGAGGTACTTAAAGAGTTAGAAAAAATGGGTTACAAGTCAGCCCTACTAGGAGGCGGAGCTAAACTTAATTCCCTATTTTTAGAAAAGCAACTAATTTCCGAAATAATTATCACCATTGAACCAAAAATTTTTGGCCAGGGACTGTCTCTTTTTAGCCAAAACTTAGAAGCTGACTTAAAACTGCAAGAAGTTAAAAAAATAAACGAAGATACGGTACTGCTCCGCTATCTGGTAAAGAAAAAATAGTATGTCCAAAAAAATTCTGGGTTTTACTGGCTTGATTGCTAGCGGTAAAGATGTGACAAAAAAATATATTGAAGAAAAATATGGCGCCTCTAGCCATCGTTTCTCGACAATGTTAAGAGACATACTTACCAGACTATATCTCCCTATAACCAGAGAAAATTTACAATCATTATCACTTGATCTAAGAACCAGATTCGGAGGTGATACTCTAGCCAGAGTTATAGCTCAAGATGTTTTAAATGATAAGAGTGAAATTATAATCATTGAAGGGATAAGGCGGGCGGATGATATTAGAGAACTGCGAAATTTTCCGGGATTTCATTTAATTAGCATTGACGCCGAGGCTAAAACGCGTTATGATCGGGTGATTAAGCGAAATGAAAATATTGGCGATGCTGATAAAACATTTGAACAATTTTTATTTGAAGGCCAGCAAGAAACTGAATTAGAAATTCCTAAATTAATTGCCGAGTCTACCTACCATCTAGACAATAACGGTTCACTTGAAGATTTATATAAACAAATAGACGTGATTATCAAGAAACTATGAACGGTTTCCCAGGAAAATTTATCGTCATCGACGGCACAGACGGTAGCGGTAAAACAACCCAGCTGAGTCTACTTAAAAGCCGTCTAGAAGAAGCGGGTCACGTGGTGGCTTTAGCTGATTTTCCTCAATACAATACAAAATCTGCTGGTCCGATAGAAGAATACCTGTCCGGTAAATACGGCGGAGCTGATGAAATCAATGCTTACAAGGCTTCGGTATTTTATGCTGTTGATCGCTTTGATGCTAGCGGAAAAATAAGAAAATGGTTGAGTGAAGGCAAAATTGTGTTAGCTAATCGTTATACGAGCGCCAATATGGGCCACCAAGGCTGTAAGATTGCTAATCCACTTGAAAGACGGGTCTTCTTTAATTGGCTCACAGACCTGGAATATAAGATTTTTGAAATTCCCCGCCCGGATCTGACTATCATTCTTCATCTCGATCCAGTTATCGCCCAACAGCGCATTAAAGAAAGAGCTCGAGAAGACTGGAGCGGCAAAAAAAATGATATTCATGAAGAAAATATCGATCATCTCAAGAAGGCAGCTGACGTTTATGAGGAAATTGCCAACTCGTTCTCTGATTACGAGTTAGTAAGTTGCGTAAAAAATGGACATATTCTTGATAGAGAAGAAATTAATTTATTAGTTTGGAATGTAGCTCGAAGAATAATAATTACTGATGAAAAAAAGGCTGTTGCCTGGCAACCTATTGGTCATCTTTTAGGGGCCAATAAACATATCGTAGGAAATCGTGAAATAATTTTTGCTAATACAAAAAGTCAAACGGCCACAGATGATAATACCTTAAAAGATGCTTCTCTGAACCAAGATTTAAACCTTAATCTTGCAACACAAGTTGCTTCAGAGACTCCTAAATTACAGGTGACTGTAGAGCGCTTAAGCGCAGAAGCTAAATTACCTAAAAAAGCGCATACTGGCGACGCGGCTTTCGATATCTACTCATCTGACTACTATTCTATTTTGCCCTACGGTCAAGCTACTGTCACAACCGGAATCAAGCTAGCTATCCCTGCTGGATACGCCGGTCTGATTTGGGATAAGAGCGGATTAGCAACCGAAGGAATAACCACTATGGGCGGAGTAATTGATTCTAACTATCGAGGAGAAATCAAAGTAATAATTAAAAATCTTAGCGAAGACGACTATAATATCGTGCCTGGGCAAAAAATCGCTCAGCTATTAATACAAAAAATAGAGGAGCCTGAGATATGCGAAGATTCTCTTAAGGATGTGACCGAACGCCAAGAAAATGGCTTCGGAAGCACCGGAAATTTTTAACATGAAATACGATATAATTATCGGCCTGGAAATTCATGCCGAATTAAAAACAAAAAGTAAGATGTTTTGCAGCTGCAATAATGATGCAGACGGAAAAAGTCCCAATACGAATGTTTGTCCTATTTGTCTCGGTCATCCCGGCACTTTACCTGTCCCTAATCGTCAGGCAATAGATTGGACTATCCTCACTGGATTAGCCTTAAACTGCAAAATCAGAGAATATTCTAAATTCGACAGAAAAAATTATTTTTATCCTGATCTGCCTAAAGGTTACCAGATTTCCCAATTTGATCAGCCACTAGCCTATAACGGTTCCCTTGAAATTGCCGGTCAAGACGTATTAATTACCAGAATTCATTTAGAGGAAGACACCGGCAAATCGCTTCATTCCGATAAAAAAACTTTACTCGACTTTAATAGAGCCGGCACCCCTTTGATGGAGCTAGTGACCGAACCAGTTATTAAGGACGCAGAAACTGCCAAAAAATTTGGCCAAGCCTATCAACAAATTCTCCGCTATTTGGAAATTAGCAATGCTGATATGGAAAAAGGCGAGATGCGTTGTGAGGCAAATATTAGTCTCCAAGAACCGGGCCACTGGAAATACGAAGATGGAGAAATAAAGCCCGCGAAAGCAGGCCTAAAGCTAAATCCTAAAGTAGAGGTCAAAAATATCAACTCTTTTAGAGCCATGGAAAAGGCAATTAACTTTGAAATTGCCCGCCAAACTGAGGCTCTTAATAATAAAGAAGAGATCTTTGCTGAGACAAGGGGTTGGAATGAGAATAATAACGAGACAGTTTCTCAGAGACGTAAAGAAAGTTCCGCGGATTACCGTTATTTCCCTGAGCCTGATATCCCTCCTCTGAAAATAAGTACAGATCAAATTAGAGGGTTAGAGGCCACTTTGCCAGAAATGCCGGCTCAAAAGAAAAAACGTTTTAGTCGCGAATACGGCTTGACTGAAGAGGCGGCAGATATATTATGTGCCGATAAAAATCTCGCTGCTTGGACCGAACAAGTAATTTCCGAGCTCGATGCTTGGATTGAAGCTAATGGTGATAGCGCTGATCGCCAAGATAAAAAATTGGCCAAAACTGCCGTCAATTGGATTACTCGAGAGCTCGTTAAATATCTTAAAAATGATAATAAGAAAATTGGCGATTTAAAGATGACAACTGAAAACTTCGCCGAGTTAATTTGTCTGGTTTATCAAGGCAAAGTTAGTGCCGCGTCCGGCCAAAGTATTTTAGAAAAAATGTACTGGGAGGGCGGCGATCCTACAGATATTATGACTGACAGAGGCTTAGAGCAACTAGACGATACCGCTGAATTAGAAAAAAATATTCGCCAAATTATTACTAATAATCCAGCCCAATTAACTCAATATAAAGCAGGAAAAACAACTGTTTTCCAGTATTTTGTAGGGCAAGTCATGGCCGCCACGCGCGGCAAGGCTAACCCTAAAATAGTGACAGAATTATTAGAAAAAATATTAGCAGAATAAACCGCTCAACTCTTACAAAAAAAGTCCTTAATTAAGGACTTTTTTTTAACCATTTTTTTATATATCGAGAGGCAGATTTTTTATCTTTGACCCAAATAATCTGACAGCCCTGCTTTTCCCAACGCTTAAACCAAACTAACTGTCGTTTAGCAAACCGCCACAGAGCTGTCTCTAATTTTTCAACCATCAGTTCATACGGCAACTCAGCGAGTAAAAATTGACTAACAAATTTATATTCTAAACCAAAACTCTTTAATTTTTTCCATGATAGCCCAGATTCACGTAAACGCTGAACCTCCAAAACTAGGCCCTCTCTGTCCAAACGATGACGAAGTCTTTGATTAATTTTTTGTTTCAGTTCACTTTCATCAAGTTTAACACCAATAATTAACCAATCATAAGGAGACTTATTCTTTTCTCCTAAATTAGTGCCGCTTTTAATAATTTCTAAATACCTGACTAGACGTCGGACGTTATTCTTATCACTATTATTCAATCGCTCAGCAAATTCCGGTTTAAGTTTAGTTATTTTTTTTAATAATTGCGCAGCAGATAGTTTAGACCAGACTAACCTCTGCGCAGCCGAGAACCGTCCGGATGGTAAATTAAAATTTTCCACTATCGCCTGTAAGTATAAGCCGCTACCCCCGACTAAAAAAGGCAGTCTACCCTGATCAGAAATTTTTTTAATTGCCGAGTAGGTTAACTTTTGATACCGCGATAGATTAAACTGTCGACGCGGATCAGCTACATCTATTAGATGATGGGCCACTGATTTACGGCCACGCTTATATTCTCCCAGATCTTTACCCGTGCCAATATCCAGGCCTTTATAAACTTGGCGGCTATCAGCCCCAATTATTTCTCCTTTAAAATCCAAAGCTAAATCAACCGCTAAGCTAGTTTTACCGGCCGATGTCGTCCCTAAAATAACGACAACTTTTTGTTTAACAATTTTTTTATTCGGCATCGAGATTAGTTACTTCCAATATTACAGGTCCCTCTGTGGTGGTCTCCGGTATTTCTAGAACATCTCTTTTCTGTAGTAGGTACAAACCAAAATCTGAGTTTAAACGTTGCACTAGTTTTAACTGTAAACCATAAGGAACCAGGCGACGGTCATTTAAATAGTTAAAGTCTTTATCTGGAAAATAAAAATTATAATAATAGACCGGATAATAGTTTACTAATTTAGCAGCAGCGGAAAATATCTCATCATTAGGAAATGTTCCCATAATCACCCGACGCTCCGGCCAAAAAAACTTGTCATGATAACGCGTGATAATAATAGAGTCTGGCTCCGTTATATTCCAAACTCTTTCTGTGTTAATTTTTTCTGCCTTATTAATATAGTACAGATGAGCTAAACCTTCTTCAGAGCCAAATAAAACAAAGTTTATCGAACAAATACCAAATACTAAAATAGCGACTGCTTGTAAACCGAGGGCGCTATACTGTCTAACTCTGGGAGCTTCTAAACTAGTGACGAAAAAAATCGCCCGACTCAGTCTAACTAACATAAAAGCCGACAAAGGAATTAATCCCAAATATATCGGTAACCAGTACCTGGTATAAGAATTTCCAATCGTATATTTAGTTAAGTCTGGATTATCATTAAACTGCCAAGAGCCATAATAAAAAATTAGAAAAATACTAACAGCCGACCAAGCTAAAAATAATATAAAATATTTCTTTTTAGGATAAGTAATAACTTGAAACATCAAAATAATTAAGCCCAATAAAGCAGCGTAGGTTAAAATTGGAAACATGTCTAAAATATAATGCTCTGCCATTTTAATCGACTGTCCGATATTTAAACCAAAGTAAAAGACATTATCAATAATCTTTTCCAAATAACTGGCAACATAAGCAACCCAGTCCGCCCCCCGTCCTATAGCCCAAAAATCTCGACCAC
>Ga0100378_1001856_pt1 | contig 21574 bp, 13 predicted proteins | sample CryGeymeta201502_FD_81535 | JGI IMG/M metagenome (GOLD analysis project Ga0100378, IMG submission 81535) | Groundwater microbial communities from Crystal Geyser aquifers in Utah, USA - Crystal Geyser metaG 2015-02 | ecosystem: Environmental > Aquatic > Deep subsurface > Groundwater | place: USA... | reverse complement strand
GAATGACAAGAGAAGGGTGCGGGAATGACACACCCCTTGTCATCCCCAACCGAAAGCGAAGCGCTTCGGATTGGGGATCCAGTCCTAACTGGATTCCCGTTTTCGCGGGAATGATCCCGCTTAGAGAGCTTCGCCTTTAACAGGGTTGGCGGACGGGACGGGAAAGACAGAGGGGAGATGCGGGAATAAAAAGATGAGTTGAAAACGATAATAAAGAATCCGACGGGGCAAGCCCCGTCGGATTCTTTATTTTGCTATTTGAAATGGCTTCATCCTTGTGGCAAGCCACAAGGTACTGCCGTCTTGAAATAAGCAGAAGTTTTACGTAAGTTATGAAAATTAGATGAAAATATTTTTTTGCCAAAAAAAAATTTGAAAATTTACTCAAAAATGAAATTGAAATAAATGGTTAAAAGAGTAAGGTGAAAGTAAAGCAAATATAAAATAATTTGATAATATGTCGCAAATAAATTTTAAGGGAAAACAATTTGTCCAAAATCACCATTTAGCGGTTGAATATCACGAGCTTATTCCTAAAAAAGAAAAGAGTGTAACAAATAAAGTTAGTTTGCACGACAATTTGATAATTCACGGCGATAATTTGAAAGCGCTCAAGGCTCTTTTACCAACTTATGCTGGCAAAATAAAATGCATCTATATTGATCCGCCTTACAATACCGGCAACGAAAAATGGGCGTATAACGACAAAGTCAATTCGCCGATGATGCAGGATTGGCTGGGAAAAGTGGTAGATAGAGAGGACCTAACGCGTCACGATAAATGACTTTGTATGATGATGCCCCGACTAAAACTCTTGCGCGAATTGTTAGCTAAAAATGGAGCGATTTTTATTTCGATTGATGACAACGAACAGCATCGGTTGCGAATGCTCTGCGATGAAATTTTTGGGGAAGAAAATTTTGTTGCGGACTTAATTTGGAAAAGTAAAAGCGGGGGAGCAAATGATAGTAGATTTTTTGCAGTCGATCATGAATATATTTTGGTTTATTCAAAAAATTTAACCGAATTCAACTTATCACTTGACTTAAACGCCAACGTCACAACACTTTATAATTTGCAGGATGAAAATGGCTTTTATTCTCTTGATAGATTGGATAAACAATCACTTGGCTACTTAAAAAGTCTTGATTTTACGATTACTGCTTCAGATGGTAAGGATTACAAAGTTTACCATAAAGATCCAAGCAACAAAGTTGCTCGTTGGAGATGGGGTAAAAAAACAGTCAAAGAAAGATTCAACGACCTTGTTTTCAAGAATGGGTTCGTTTATACAAAAAATTACAAAAAAGATGGATCTATCGCAAGATCGCTTTTAGTTGAGGAAAGATTTGGGAGAACAAGAACAGGAAAAACCAATTTATTTAATTTTTTTGGTAGGGAAATTTTCGCTAATCCTAAGCCACCACAACTCATCAAACACTTACTATCTATTGCTACAAACAAAACCGATATATGTCCAGTTTCATAACATTGTTAACAGCAAGGGGCAATAAAACAAATATTGCCCAAGCACTTTGACAAACCAAAAGCATACGGTAAAATCCTTTTAAGAAAACAAACATAAATAAAGAATCCGGCGGAGCAAGCTCCTCGGTATTCTTTGTTTCGCTATTTGAAATGGCTTCATCCTCGGAGCAAGCTCCGAGGTATTCGCCGTCTTGAAATAAAGAAAGGATAACCGTATGCATTATCATCATAATGCCAAAACCAATATCAGTCAACGACAGGCTATCAAGGGAAGTGATTTATCAAGCAGACATTTGGGAGAAACCTATTGTGTCTCCCATGTGACTACCGCTAAATGGAAAAAAAGCAAGGGAGTCAAAGATCATTCTTCCGCCCCTCACACTATTACCTACGCTGTGCCCAAAGAGTGGTGGGTGTTAGTTAAAAAAGTGAGAAAAGGGGCGCTACTTAAACTAGACGATTTAGTGGAAACCCTATTGCCATATATTCCGTCCCTTAACCATAGTAATTGTTATCGCATCCTTAAGCATTATCAATTAAACCGATTGCCGGACAAGGAAAAAAAGAAACCAAGGAAGTTTGGTTTTTATCTGCCAGGATTTCTACACATTGATGTTTTTTATCTACCCAAGCTCGGTGAAAACAGCAGAAAGAAAAGATACTATTGTTTTCTGGCGATTGACCGCGCCACCCGTATGTTACTAGTGGAAGTTTATTCGCATAAAGGGCAAACCGAAGCAGCTGATTTTGCAACCAAATGTTTAAAATTCTTTCCGTTTAGAATTCATCATATACTAACTGACAATGGCAGAGAGTTTAGTTTAAAGAAAGCTAGAAATCGCTGGGGCAAGGTTTATTCAAAAGGATTACTGGATATTGTCTGCCAGATTGCCGGCATTAAGCATAAGCTCACCAAAGTTAAACATCCTTGGACAAACGGCATGGCTGAAAGAGCGGTTAAAACTACCAAAGACCATACTTTCAAAGTGCGTTATTATGCCAGTGTCAATGAAGCGATTGTAGATTTAAAAAGGTTCCAAGATTATCATAACTATTGGCGCAAGCAAGGGGTGCTAGCTAGGAAAATTCCTGCTGATGTGATGATTGAATGGTTTGTTAAAAAGCCAAACATTTTTCTTAAAAATCCTTATCGTATGCTTAAAAAGTGTAAACAACGTTGTGAAACTTGACAAATAATCTTTTATATTGAAATATGGCGGACTAGTAACGACCAATTGGACAGAATTGTCTGGCAATTCTGTCATTTTTCTTGCGTCTTTAAAAAATAATTTGTTTAAATAATCCATAAAATCCATTTTATTAAATTATCAACGCTAACTTCAAGGGCTTTTGCAAGTTTATTAAGTGTGTCTAATGTTGGATTTTGATTTTTGCCATCTTCAATTTTTCGGAAGTCAGATTTTGGTGGGCGCGGATGGACTCGGACCATCGACCTCTTCATTATCAGTGAAGTGCTCTAACCAACTGAGCTACGCGCCCATTATAATCTCAAATTGTGCTTGTTGTTATTTTCTACTCGTCTTTTTATTCCCGTATCTTCGCCTGTCATTCCCGTGAAAACGGGAATCCAGACAGGGCTGTATCCCCAATCCGAAGCGCTTCGCTTTCGGTTGAGGATGACAAGGGGGTGGAATGATATTTGCGTAAGTTGCGCAATATTCTAAAAAATCAAGAATCTAGCATCTAAGTATAATTCTAGCAATTTTGGGGAAAAAATGCAATAATATGGTCCAGAGGATAGAAACCAGATATCAGTTTTCCGATAAAATTTGAAGCAATGCTTTTAACTACCCATATTTTAATCGGGGGAGCGATCGGACAAGCGGTGGGCAATGCGCCACTTGGTTTTGCATTAGGCGCAGTATCTCATTTTGCGCTGGACGCTATTCCGCATTTTGATCCGGGAATATGGAGTGATGTCACCAAGGAAAGTGGCGAAAATATTTGGGACAAAAAAATATGGGCTTTTGTCGCGGTGGATTTATTAGCAACACTCGGATTACTAATCGTGTTGCTCCCGCAAAGTTTATCGCTTCCATTTATCGCTGGCGCTTTAGGTGGCGCGTCAGTTGATTTGATTGACAATGTGCCATTTTGGCAAAGGAAAATTCACCAAACAAGAATTGGCAAACAGATTGGCAAATTTCACAATTCACTTCATTTTGTCAAAAAGGAAATCCTGAGAAAAAATGCCATGGCGCTTCTTGTCGTCCAAGTTGTAATTATCGGATTGATTTTTTGGCTGATTGAGCTATAATAATTCCAAATGTTCACAAGAATTTTAATTTTTATTGCTTCTTTGGTTTTGGGCTACCTCGGTCTTCGGTATAATTATTGGGTGGTTAAAACCGTTGGCAAAAGTCAGTGGGTTGAAAATAAATTCGGCGCTGGTATGACATTTGCGGTTTACCAGCTAATGGCTTTGATTATCATTATACTTGGTTTTGCCCACTTGATTGGGGCTATTTGAAATAATATTTTATCATGGGCTCGTAGTTCAATGGTAGAACGCTTCATTTGCAATGAAGAGGTTGGGGGTTCGATTCCTCTCGGGTCCAAAAATATACATCCTTGACAAAAGCATCAGGGATTTTTAAAATAGAAATAGGAGTTGTTGTTGAGCGCGTTTTTGTAGCAATTTGCAGTAAAAATGGCACTTAACAACAGTTCCAAAAAGTAGTTGGTCGAGCTATTTATTGTTTTTAAATAATAAAAGGAAAAATAATTATGGATTCATTATCAAATTGGACAACCTCAATTCAAGATGCTTTACAAGTAATCGTCACCAGAGTGGTTGATTTTATTCCTAATATCTTTGGCGCAACCTTAATTCTAATTTTAGGTTGGGTGCTGGCAGCGCTCCTTGAGTGGGCTGTGGAAAATATCTTGCGCGCAACTGGTCTGCAAACAGTATTTGAAAGAGCCAAGATAGAGGATATTATTAAAAAAGCTGATACCAAGAAAGATACATCGGGCGTTATTGGTTCAGTAGTAAAATGGATTGTTATTCTGGTAGCGGTGATGGCAGCGGCTGACACATTGCAAATGCCACAGATTGCCGGCTTTATCAATGATATTTTAGGCTATGTACCAAGTGTTGTTGGCGCAGCAGTTACTTTGGTTGTGGGAGTAATTTTCGCTCATTTTATGGCGAATGTTATTAAAGGGGCGGTGACTGCCGCTCAACTAAATTTTGCAGATTTGGCAGCTTCAGCTACCAAATATGCGATTTTGGTTTTTACGATATTAGCAGCGCTGTCTCAAATGGGCATTGCGACTGTTTTTTTACAGACCTTATTCACTGGGTTTGTTGCAATGATTGCTATTGCTGGCGGATTAGCTTTTGGTCTTGGCGGACAAGCGTTCGCTAAAGATTCTCTAGAGAAGTTTAAAAAAGAAGTCGAAATCCACAGCAAATAGTTTGCTATTCAGCTTCCTCACAAGGAGGGGAGAAATTAAGGGCTATAAAGCTAGCAATTTTTGTATTACAAAATAGAGTATGTCTCGCAAGGTTATACCAGTAGCAAGAAGGTTTGCTTGGTAATTTTTTTCTTACTTGACAAGCAATTGTATAATTTGATACAATACATTTAATGGTAGAGAGAAAAGTAGAAGTAAAAATCAGAAAGGGGGTAAGCGCTTGATAGCAGTTTGAGTTTCGTTTTTCAGATTGTCATCAACCGCTTAATGCGGTTTTTTTCTCGTCAATTTGTGTATTATTCAGGCGAGGTAAAAGTACTTTAACAATACGGTTTGATTGTCAACAACAATCAAAGTAAGTGTAATAAGAGATCACCAAAAGTGTATGGTGGATGCCTTGGCAAAAAACACCGATGAAGGACGTAGTAGCCTGCGATAAGCTTCGGGTAGCTGGCAAACAAGCTTTGATCCGAAGATGTCCGAATAGGGCAACCTAACTGCGTAAACCGCAGTTGATCGTGCTTCGCACCCAATCTCAAAATTTAAACCTTCCCGAAAGCTATCGCTAAAGGGCAGGCAAATCTCAAAGTGACCCCGAACAAATTACTTCGCAATTTTACGGGGTAGACAATGTAAAATTTTAAATTTTGATTTTGAGTGCGTAGTACGATTGGGTACCCGCTGAACTGAAACATCTTAGTAAGCGGAGGAAAATAAAACAATAATCCCGTTTTCGGGATAGTGTTTCGCGTCTCGACTTCAAAATGTTAAATTTCAATTTTTGAGATTTGAGATTTGAATTTTGAGATTGCGAAGCATTGTGATTCCTTAAGTAGCGGCGAGCGAAAGAGGAAAAGTCTAGTATTAACGACGATTGAAATTATTAGCAGAATAAACCTGGAAAGGATAACCAAAGCGGGTGATAGTCCCGTAAGCGAAAATTGTTTCAATTTAAGTTAATCCGATCCCTGATTTTTATTGGGGTGGCAAGTACTGTCAGACACGTGAAATCTGGCAGGAAGATGGGTGGATCATTATCCAAGACTAAATATGTTTTTTGACCGATAGTGAACTAGTACCGCGAGGGAAAGGTGAAAAGTACCCCTAGCCGGGGAGTGAAATAGTACCTGAAACCATACACTGACAAGGAGTCGGAGCGCGTTTTGCTTAGGCGAAGCGTGTCACGGCGTGCCTTTTGCAGAATGAGCCAACGAGTTGTCATATTTTGCGAGCTCAAGCTTTTTTAAGGCTGAGGCGTAGGGAAACCGAGTGTTAATAGCGCGATTAGTAAAATGTGGCAGACCCGAAACCGGGTGATCTATCCATGGTCAGGCTGAACTTCGCCGAAAGGCGGTAGGGAGGGCCGAACACACCAGCGTTGCAAAACTGGGTGATGAATTGTGGATAGTGGTAAAATGCCTATCGAACCCGGAGATAGCTGGTTCTCCTCGAAATATATTTAGGTATAGCGTTCCACTGCAACCCTGCAGGTAGAGCACTGGTTCGTGTACGGCGGAGAAATTCGTTGGCACGAGTCAAACTCCGAATAGCAGGACTCAAAGAGTGGAGCAGTCAGTACGTGAGGGCTAAGCTTCATGGTACAAAAGGGAAACAGCCCAGATCGCAATCTAAGGTCCCAAAATAAGATTTAAGTGGGAAAGGAAGTAGTCTACCACAGACAAATAGGAGGTTGGCTTAGAAGCAGCCATCCTTTAAAGAAAGCGTAACAGCTCACTATTCGATTTTTCTCAACCCGCCTTTGGCGGGAAGAGAGGTAGATTGCGCCGAAAATTCAACGGGGCTAAAATCTTTACCGAAGATGCGGATGCCATTGCTACGCATTGGAAGCATCAAATAACAACATATAAATAACAAACAAATATCTAATTACACGACTTACGCAAATATCTTTCCGCGTTGTCATTGCAAGGCTCCGCCAGCTGGCGGAGACAAAGTAATCTGGCAAAATTATATGAGATTGCCACGCCTGTTGGCTCGCAACGACATAATACGTAAGTCGTGTAATTACCAAAATTCAAAATGACTGAAGCATATAAATATTTTTTACTTTAGAATTTAGGATTTGTTTGGTTATTGTTTCTTGAAATTTGGAATTTCCATTGCATAGCAGTGGCGTGGTAGAGGAGCGTTCTTTAAGCAGCGAAGCTTCACTGTGAAGTGGGGTGGAGTTTAAAGAAGTGCGAATGTTGGCATGAGTAACGAATTAGCCCGGCGAGAAACCGGGCCACCAAAAGTCTAAGGTTTCCCCCGCAACGATAATCGACGGGGGGTTAGGCGGGAGCTAAGCTTGCGAAAGCGATGCACAGCAGGTTGATATTCCTGCCCTGCCATATTTTTAAGATATTATGACGCATTTTTAAGCTATTTTATTGCTATGACTATGTAATAAAATGGGGAGAGAGTGACTAGAAAAGTAATATCTTGCTAAATTTATGGCATCCGTACCGCAAACCGACGCAGGTAGACGGGTTGAGAATACTAAGGTGATCGAGCAAACTCTCGTTAAGGAACTCGGCAAAAAAACGTCCGTAACTTCGGAATAAGGACTGCCCGCCTCTTCGGCGGGCCGCAGCGAACGTTTTCCGGGCGACTGTTTATCAAAAACATAGCTCCATGCTAACCCGCAAGGGGATGTATATGGGGTGATGCCTGCCCAGTGCTGGAAGGTCACGAGGATTAGTGATACCGTGCTACGCACGGTTGAGCTTTGAATCTAAGCCCCAGTGAACGGCAGCGGTAACTATTAAATAACGGTTAGTAGTTATAAAATCTGGCCAAATGCTGGAAACTCTTGTCAGGTTATTGGTAGGATTAGAAAATTATCTAAACCTAACAATCCAATAAATAGAGACAATCAGCAGGAAAGATTTCATAAAAGGAGAAAAATGGATAATAATATTCAAAAAATTCCCGAGAGAATCGGATGGTATTTTGCGGAATTTGTTGATGGTGAAGGTAGTTTTAATGTTTCACTTAGAAAAAAGCCTGATTATACAATGCATTGGCAAATATGCCCAAGCTTTAATATTTCACAGAAAAACAGAGCAATTCTTGCCTTATTTAAACACCATTTAAATGTGGGTATATTAAGCGGAGAGCAGATGGATTGTATGCATACGAATAGTGAATCACAAAATGCTAAGTGGTATCATTATCCCATTTTTTAATAAATTTAATTTTTTATCTCCAAATCAAAAAAGAAACTTTTCAATATTTAAGGAAATAATTAGGTTAATGGACACATGGATTCATCTGAGTGAAGAAGGATTCAATAAGATTATTGACCCCAGAGAAATTCTAAACAAAGGTAAAGGTAGAAAACGAAAATATGAAAAGGATAATTTAAATTATGAAAAATCCCCAGAGACTATACGCCAGAATCGCCAATAAGGCGATATGATATAGTCCGATCTTTATGGAGACATAAAGCTAACATAAATGAACCGTTCTATGGTAGCGAAATTCCTTGGCGTGTAAGTTACGTCCCGCACGAATGGCATAACGGTCTGGAAACTGTCTCAACGAGAGGCTCGGTGAAATTACACTGCCGGTAAAGATGCCGGTTACCCGCGGCAAGACGAAAAGACCCCGTGGAGCTTCACTACAGCTTGGCATTGGTTTGCTTTGCTAAATGTTTAGTCATAGGTGGGAGGGTGTGTGTAGCACTTGTGCTATACGTATTCAACAATGAAAGACCACCCTTGTAGCGTAGCAAATCTAACCCTCGTTAAAACGAGGAGACAGTGTTTGGCAGGTAGTTTATCTGGGGCGGATGACTCCTAAAGAGTAACGGAGTCGCTCAAAGGTTGGCTAGTCCCGTATGGAAATCGGGATGATAGTGTAAAGGCAAATGCCAGCTTGACTGCAAGACCTACAAGTCGAGCAGCTGCGAAAGCAGGACTTAGTGATCCTCTATCTTTGAATGACAGAGATAGAGCTCAACGGATAAAAGCTACCCCGGGGATAACAGGCTGATCGCGCCCAATAGCTCACATAGACGGCGCGGTTTGGCACCTCGATGTCGGCTCAACGCATCCTGGGGGTGGAGCAGCTCCCAAGGGTTTGGCTGTTCGCCAATTAAAGCGTTACGCGAGCTGGGTTCAGAACGTCGCAAGACAGTTCGGTCTTAATCTGCCGTGGGCGATCAAAACTTGAGGGAAATTCTCCTTAGTACGAGAGGACCAGGAGGAACAAGCCTCTGGTGTACCAGTTGTGCCATCAGGCGCATCGCTGGGTAGCTATGCTTGTATGGATAACCGCTGAAAGCATATAAGCGGGAAGCCATGCCCAAGATTAGGTTTTGTTTGAGATCCCCCAAAGACGATGGGGTTGATAGGTTAGCGGTCTAAGTCCCGTAAGGGATTCAGCCGTCTGATACTAATCGATCGAAGATTTTTTATTACAACTTTGAATTTTTATAATTCAAGGTAAAACTTACTTTGATTTTTGTTGACAATTTCGGCATTTTGATTAAATCGCAAGAAGCGAAATTTTTGTATCTAAGTTTTTGGTTGGTTGCGTATAAAAATTTTCTTCTGGTGATTTTAGCGAACAGGAAACACCCGTTCCCATTCCGAACACGGCTCCGCCTCTTCGGCGGATAAAAGTTAAGCTGTTTTGCGCCAATGATAGTTACCTCGCAAGGGGTTGCGAAAGTAGGTCATCGCCAGTTTTTTTGTACTTCAAAAAGTAGGCTAACCCACAGCGGGTCTATTCTTTTTTTGCAATAATTTTGGTATAATAAAATTAAGTTGGTTCTCGTTTTGTTTATGCAATCTATAAGGAGGAAATTACTTTGGAATACCAATTGAAAGATAATTTTTCAAAACAGATGCGCTATTTTTTGATAATAGCAATAAGTATTATCACTATTTTTGGATTTAATTTTTTCAAAGTAGCCCAAACAAGCGCGGTAGCCGATGTTACATTAACTAGTTCTGCTTTTTCAGATTCTGACGCAGATGATACGCATCGGGCTTCTCAGTGGCAAGTGACTACCGCATCGGGCGTCTATACTAGTCCGACCGTTGATTCTGGCACAGACACGACTAACAAAACAACCTATCTTGTTTCAGCTTCAAATCTAACAGCTTCAACTACTTATTATTGGAGGGTAAGATATCAAGATAATCATTTGGCTTGGAGTAGTTGGTCAAGCGAAGGCACATTTATTACTGATGCTGATGCTGTGCCTGACACAACGCCTAGTTGCCCCACCAGTATCACTGCCACTGCCGGGGATGCGCAAGTAGTTTTGAGTTGGGGGCAACCAGTCAGCAATGATACTGGTTTGTTTTGGATTTATCGGTCAACAGTCAGTGGAGAAACAGGTAGCCAAATTGGCACTGCCACAATTTCGTCCTATCCAGCTTCTTATACCGACACTTCGCTTACCAATGGCACCACTTATTATTACACGGTTAACGCAAAAAATTCTGGCACAGGAGAAGAATCGAGCGGATGTAATCAAGTTTCTGCTACTCCGGTTGCTACCGCTATAGTAGCTGTGGCAGTCCCAAACTGTCCAGCTAATTTGAGCTCGCAAGCAGGAGATAAGGCAATCGATTTATCTTGGGACGCGCCGGTTAGTGGCAGCTTGTACACCGGATATAAAATTTATCGTTCAGTAGTATCAGGAACCCAAGGCAGTGAGGTTGCCAACATTACTGATATTTCAATAAAAATTTACCACGATAGCGGGCTCACTAATGAAACAACCTATTATTACACGGTTGTCGCTTACAATAGCTCTGGTGAGGCGGTTTTATGTAGCCAAATTTCTAACACTCCTACTGGTCGACCGAATTGTCCTTCTGGCGCCACATTATCAATTTCTGGCACAAGAGCCACACTCAATTGGACTAACGCGACAAATAGCGATTTTAGCCATGTGGTAATTTATCGTTCACAGGCAAGCGGGCAAACAGGCGATCTGGTCTATACATCTGGCAGTAGCGCAATAAATAGTTTCGCTGAAGATATCAATCCGGCAACCAGATATTATTATACAATTGTATCAGTGGATACAGATGGGAATACTTCTTCCGGTTGCAATCAGATTTCTACCAGCCAAATTGCTTCTTGCCAAACTGGTTTTACCGCTAAAAAAACAACCAGAGAAAAAAATTATCTTACTTGGACAGCAGGAAGCCAGATCTATAAAAATCTGTTATATAAAAAGGTGTCAGAGGTTTTCACGCAAATTGCTGTTTTAGATAGCGCGACAAATTATTTTTTTGATACTGACGGTGGCGCAGCTGATTATGAATTACGAGCACAGTATCAAAATGCCAGTAGTGAAACTACTTGCGGGCAGGCAACAGTGAGTGAAACTATTGATCCGTTATGTCCCACGCTTCCCGCCCTTACTTTGGCGAAGCCAGTTTTGAATATTGTCGGCGACACAGCGCAGGGGGTAAATGGTTCGTATTTGGATAATATTCAATTTAAAAGTATTGATTTAGCCTGGAGTGTGCCCGATTTTCCTTTGAAAACAATTTATTTGTCTCGCGATCAGGGGTCAGTTTGGGTTTTGGATAAAAATTCAACTAGCTACATTGACACTAACCAAGGAGTATCGCCAACTACCTATCATCTTTGGGCGGAATACGATTTAAGCCAATATAACAACCCGAGCAATTGTCCAGTGCCGGTGAGTGATGTTGATTTTACTTTTGACCTAAGCAACTTGGGAGGTTTTGATATTTTAAACCCAAGCGATGGGAGTGTGTATAACCGGGGAGACGATTTGGAGCTGGTGTGGACCCAGCCACCAGTTAATTCACAGGACCTTGTCAAGGGCGACCATTTTGATATTGACATTTCAGACGATGGAAATTACCGCAAAGAGTACCGAAATTTGCCATTTTTTAACCCTTTGGAAAATAGTTTTAATCGCACGCCGCCAGCTGATTTTGGATACAAAGCCAGCACAGATTTAACTAATCCATTGGTAAAAAATATCTATACACTGGCGAATTGGGAGAGTTTATTACCGTTTGTCGTTGTTGATAAGCAAATCACGATTAAGGTAAATTTGGCTGATTCATCAGGCGAAATTTTGCATACAGAGCAAATTGTTTTTACCATTCGCAACCCTTTAATTGTTGCCAGGCAAGCTAATTATCCTTTTTCAATTGCCAGCAGTATTGTTACAATTCCTACAATGATATTGATGGTTTTAGCTAATGCGCTCAGCGCCAGCAATTCGGCGGGCTTTATGCTAATTGATAAAATAATCAATTTTTCCAAATTGTTGCCAACAAAAATGAATTTATTTTTTACCGGCAGCTGGCTTCGTCGGAAGAGAACTTCATGGGGCACGATATTGAGCGAGCACAGCAATAAGCCAGTTGGGAAAGCATTAGTTGAATTACACAAAGAGCAATTTGGTAAAGTGGTAAAAACTGCCATAACTGATCCTGCCGGCAGGTTTTGGTTTCTAATTTCTGAGCCCGGTCAATATTTTATTTCAACTCAAAAAACAGGTTTTCGCCAGTTCGTTAGCCAAAGTTTTAACATCTTTGATATAAATAAATTACCCATCAATCAAAAAATTTATTTAAAACCGGTTGAGCTGGAAACAAATGTAGCGATGCTTAAATTGCTGGCATTTGTTTTTGCTTTGGCGAAGGTGTTTGACGCTATTAGAATTCCAGTCCTTGTGCTGGGCTCAATTATGTCAGTTTATAATCTGATCGTTTATCCAGGGTTGACAACATATATAATTTTTGGTTTATATATTTTCTTGTGGGTGATTGAAATTATTTTATATCTTGTGCCTCGTCCGTTTGGCAAGGTGCTGGACAGTATTAGCGGCGCGCCACTGAAAATGGCGATCGTGAGAGTGTTTAAATTCGGACAAGAAAAACCGATCCAAACATATGTAACAGACAAAATAGGGCGTTACCATTTCTTGCTTTCTCCGGGTAAATATCATTTTAAAGTATCAAAATTGGGTTATAATCCCTGGATTTCGACTGATTATAATTTGCAAAATTTACACACTAAACCCAATTTTAAATTTTACTTACAAGCAGTAGAGTGAAAAACAAACAGCAGTTTGATTTTCCAAACGAGCGCAGTAAAAACGCAAAGCATTGATTTAACAACTAATTTATGAAAAAAATTATTAAAAAAATTTGCGCTATCATTGGGTTTACATTGATTGCTATTATCGCTTTGGGATCACTACTGCTTGGCATAACCAATTATGCTTACGCTAACCGTGTTCTGCCACGAGTTTATCTGGGTAATGAGTATCTGGGAGGGAAGACTTTTAACGAAGTGAAAAAAGTCGTTGAAACTAATGTCAGCCACATTGGTCCGAAAATTATTTTTACCAATGGGGTTAAAAGTTGGAGTATTGACAAAGTTGATATTGGGCTGAATGTTAACGGATCGCAAACTGCCACACAGGCGCTGGATTGGGGGAGAGACGATTCAATTATCCAGAGTTTTATCGAGCAGTTTACCCTGTTAGTTAAGCCGAGCAATGTGGCAGTGGCTTATACCATCAATCAGGCGGAGCTAGATAAAAAAATTGAAAGTATCGCGCAGGAAATTGATAAAATCGAAAAAGACGCGACACTGATTGTACAAGATGGAACGATTACCGAGCAAGATGCCGAAGAGGGGGTAAGGTTAAATAAAGAAAAAATTAGCGGTCTGATCGCTCGGCAAATTAATACTTTTTCCAGCGAAGCAATACCATTACCCATTGGTATTATCACTCCAAAAGTTTATCGAGAAGGGCTTTCCAACGCCAAAAATAAACTTGAATATCTAATCAAAAATGATATTGAGCTGGTTAATAAAGAAAATAAATATCAGGTTTCCAAAGAGCAGATTTACGAGTGGCTGGATTTATTTGCTTCCAGTGCGCGCACTGATAATCGCGGATATGTGCTGGAAGTAAGTCTGAATCAAGAAAAAGTTAAAGCTTATCTTGTAACTTTGGCTGGCACTATTGACCAAGATTCAGTGAATGCCAAGTTAGTTTTTAGAGAGAATAAGGTGTCGGTTTTCAATCCGGCGCAAAAGGGAAAAAAATTAGATACTGAAAAAGCGTTATCGATGATAGAAGACGCTTTGCTCAACGCCAAAACCCAAACCATCGAATTGCCGGTAGCAGAAGTTGAGCCAGAAATATCAGATGCCAAGATTAACCAACTCGGACTCAATGAGATTATTGGAAAATCAACTACTTCATTTGCAAAGAGTCCAGCTAATCGCATTCACAATATCAAAAATGGGGCAGCGCAACTTTCTGGTTTTTTAATTGAGCCAAATACGGAATTTTCAGTAGTGACGCGGCTAGGTGAAGTGAACGATAAAAGTGGATATTTGCCAGAATTAGTGATCAAAGAAAATCGGACTGTCCCCGAATATGGCGGTGGGCTGTGCCAAGTTTCAACCACTTTATTTCGCGCCGCGCTTGAAGCTGGACTTCCTATTATTGAAAGGCAAAACCATTCGTATCGGGTGTCGTATTATGAGCCACCGGTTGGGCTTGACGCCACAGTGTATTTGCCCAAACCAGATTTAAAGTTTAAAAACAATACCCCGGGATATATTTTAGTTCAAGGTTATGTGGAGGAAAATAATTTAACTTTTGAGTTGTATGGCACCAAGGATGGGCGCGTTGCCAAACTTGAGGGTCCATTTACTTCGGGATATATTGATCCTCCTAATCCGATTTACACTGTAACCGACACATTAACGTCTGGCGAAACCAAGCAAATTGAAAAAGCTCACAAAGGCGCGTCTTCGGTGGTGTATTATAAAGTTTTTGATAAAGATGGGAAGGAAATAAATAATCAAACATTTAAATCAAAATACAAAGCTTGGCCAGCGCGATTTTTGGTGGGCAAATTGCCCGATAACACCGAGAATGCAAGTGCTGCTTCGCTAAGTGAATAATCTCCACTGGGAGGGGAATGGATTTTTATCTGCAAAGCGCAGAGCAAGTTTTAGGAGCGTTGAGAACCACAAGACAAGGCATTACCTCGCTCGAAGCCAAAAGGCGACTCACGCAATACGGTCGCAATGTTTTGAGGCATAAAGATACTCATCCTAATGTTAAAATTTTTATTCGGCAGTTTAAAAATATTTTTTTTATTTTACTATTTTTTGCCTCTATCGTGTCTTTTTCTTTGAGAGAGTACCAACAGCTGGCGATTTTAATTATGGTAATTGTAGCTAACATTATGGTGGGTTTTTTAGAGGAGTATAAAGTCGAGAAAGCCAAAGAAAAGCTAGAAAAAAGTTTTACCAGTTATATTTATTGTTTTAGAGATAGGCAATTGGTTAAAATTTCGATTGAAGAATTAGTCATAGGAGATGTTATTCTAATTCAAGCTGGAGACAAAGTGCCGGCTGATATTCGCTTAATTGCCAATTCTGGGCTACAGATTGACGAATCAGTGTTAACTGGCGAATCAGTTCCAGCCATTAAAAATATCGAGCAGATGATTAGTCCGCGATTAGTGGCTGACCAAACCAATATGGCATTTGCCACCACCAATGTTTTAATCGGCAAGGGTCAGGGTGTGGTGGTAGCTGTATCAAACAGTACAGAATTTGGTAAAATTGCCAATCTTGTTGAAACCAGTCGCGCAGTGCAGACCCCACTTGAAAAGAAAATGAATCAGTTAGCCAAGCTATTGTTAGTCATCGTTAGTATTATTGGCGTGATGATTTTTATTTTAGGTTTCATCCGCCACGATATGCCGGTTGGAGAATTATTAACTTTTGTTATCGCGCTTTTGGTTTCAGCCGTGCCAGAAAGTTTGCCCACTATTATCGTGCTAACCTTGGCGGTTGGAGTTTCAAAAATGGCGCAATCAAAAAGCATTGTAAAAAGATTATCAGTGGTGGAAACATTGGGTGATATTGATGTGATTGCCACTGATAAAACTGGTACTTTGACAAAAAACGAGATGACAGTCAATAAAGCGGTTTGGCTAAATGGAGAAAAGCTATTTTATCTAGATTTTCCGGGCGCGGGTTATGATATTAAGCAAAAACCACGTATGATAAGCGACCCTTTGTTTTACGACTTGATAAATACCGGGTGCGTTGGTAATGATGCTAGTTTATTGTCCCAGCCAAAAAGTCCCACAGAATTTACTATTACTGGCGACCCAATCGAAGCAGCAGTGCTGGTTGCTGGGCTTAAGGCAAATATAAATTTCCAAAAAATTAGAGAACAAAATATTCGGGCAGACGAAATTATGTTTGATCCAAGCTATAAATATCGCGCTGTTTTAACTGACAAGCAGGAGATTTTTGTGACCGGCGCTTTTGAGCTTTTATTGGAAAAAAGTAATTTAGACCTGAAAGTTAAGCAAAAAGTTATAAATTACGCTACTCAACTTGGAAATCAAGGGTATCGGCTATTGGCAATGGCAAAAAAGAAAACCCAATTAAAACTCTTGCGCCATCAAGATATAAATGATTTGATTTTTCAAGGGTTTGTGACGATGATTGATCCTGTTCGCGAGGGTGTAAAGGAAGCGTTCCAACAAGTTGGGCAAAGCGGGGTGCAAATTAAAATAATTACTGGCGATTATTCGCATACCGCGCGAACAGTGGCAAATCAGTTAGGCATCGCCATTGAAGATCACGAGATTTTAGTTGGTTCACAAATCCAGAAAATGTCTCAGAGAGGGCTGGAAAATAAAGTTGAGGTGGTTAAACTTTTCGCCCGCATTACACCCGAGCAAAAATTGCAAATTATTCAAGCGTTGCAAGAAAGAGGAAAGGTGGTGGCGGTAACAGGCGATGGCGTGAATGACGCTCCAGCTCTTCGCCAAGCCGAAGTTGGCATTGCGATGGGCAGGCGAGGAACAGATGTTGCCAAAGAAGTGGCTGATCTGATTCTACTGGACGATTCTTTTGCCACCATAGTCAAATCAGTGGGGTATGGTCGCAATATCTTGGCTAACATAAAAAAATCTATCACTTTCTTTTTAGCGAGTAATTTTGACGAATTATTTTTAGTGGCAGCGGTTTTTACTGCAGGTTTATTTTTGTCCGGCGGATTGCCAGCGCCATTTTTAGCTGTGCAAATCTTGTGGATCAATATGGTTATTGACACTTTTGTCGCTTTGGCGCTATCTTTTGAGGATCCAAAGGAAAATCTTAACACTGATATTGACAAAAAAGATGCTGGCTTTTTGCCTCCTCCGGTCATCAGGCGCGCGGCATTTATTGCTATGGTATCGTTTGGAATTCAGCTGATTATCTTTATTGAGAAATTATCAAACGGAATTGATACTGCCAGAACATTTGTCTTTTTTATTTCAGTATTTTTTCAGCTAATGGTTGTTTTTTCGGTTCGTTCAGCCAAGCCGTTTTGGAAAGAGAACATTTTTAATAACGTTAAATTAAATATCGCGGTTATTTTTTCCGTGGTCTTGCAGTTTATGACTATCGCGCCTGGGGTGAGGGAATTTTTCGGCACAGTCGAGCTTTCATTGTGGGACTTTGGCGTAATTATCGGCGCTTGTGTTGCGGGGTTTATGATTATTGAAATTTCTAAATTGGTTAAATTAAAGTTCTAACACTATTTTATTGCTTTAATAAATCCATAAAAAAGAGGCGCCGGAGAATGCGGACGGGATTTGAACTCTGGGTGAGCTTGGGTGGCAATAAAGAACGGATGGTTTTTAAGCTCGATGAATTCAACCAGTTTTTTGTCTGGCGACATTCCCGAAAAAATCAAACCATTCTTTTTTAGTATTTGATGATATTTGGGGTTGACTTCAAAGCGGTGGCGATGTCTTTCAAAAATAGTAGTTTGTTGGTAAAGCTGGAAAACTTGAGTATGTTTTGCGATTTTAGCTGGATATTTGCCAAGGCGCATAGTTCCGCCTTTTTGCTTGATTTTTACTTGTTCAGGCAAAAAGTCAATCACTGGGTAAGCTGTTTTTGCGTTGAATTCAGTGGAGTTAGCATTTTTTAAATTGCATTTATGGCGCGCGAATTCAATCGTAGCGCATTGAAGCCCTAAGCAGAGCCCGAGAAATGGTATATTATTTTCGCGAGCGTATTGAATAGCTTTGATTTTCCCTTCAATCCCACGAATACCAAACCCGCCCGGCACCAAAATTCCGTCCATTGTTTTTATTAGATCTAGATCAATACATTCTGAATCACAGGCAACAATCTCAAGCGAAACTTGATTAGCTAGCGCGCTGTGTTTTAATGCCTCAATAACTGAAATATAAGCGTCGGGGTGGTCCAGATATTTTCCGACTAATCCAATTTTTTTAATCGGCAGTTTTTTAGCGATTAGCTGGTCGAGTTTTTTCCATTTAGCCAGATTAGGACGCCCCTTTTTTATATTTAATTTTTGGCAGATTGCTACGCTTAGTCCATTTTTTTCAAGCGCCAGAGGAATAGAGTAAAGCGAACGAGAGTTGGGCGCTGGAATAATGTTTTCAATTTTAACATTGCAAAAAAGAGCAATTTTTTGGCGGTTTGCTTCAGAAAATAGAGTCTTGCATCTGACCACTAAAATGTCGGGGTTAATACCGCGGGAAAGTAAAGTATGCACTGATTGCTGGGTGGGTTTGGTTTTTTCCTCGCCTGACGGGTAGATATAGTCAATTTTTGCCATATGGATAAAAGCGCAGTCGCCCAGGTGCTCTTGGCTGAATTGACGAATCGCTTCAAGAAAAATTTCCGCTTCAATATCACCGACTGTGCCCCCGATTTCGGTTATTAATAAATCCGCTTTAGAATTTTTAGCCAAATTTACCAAATGGTTTTTTATTTCATTGGTAATGTGCGGGATTTGCTGGATAGTTTGACCTAAAAATTCACCTTGTCGTTCTTTTTCTAGCACCCGACCGTAGATTTGTCCGGAAGTTATATTTGACTCTCTGGCTAAGCTAATGTCAGCCAGCCGTTCATAATGCCCGAGGTCAAGGTCGGTTTCCGCGCCATCGTCCAACACAAAAACTTCGCCATGCTGGAATGGGTTCATTGTGCCAGCGTCCGTGTTTAGATAGGGGTCGATTTTTAGAATCGCGATTTTTTTACCTCGCGCTTTAAATAGAGCGCCGATTGATCCAGTTGTGATACCTTTGCCAATACCTGATACGATCCCGCCGGTGACAAAAATAAATTTAGCCATAGTTTTCTTTGATCATAATTATGTTGTAAAAAAATGTCAATTATCATACAATAAATTAAAATCAAAAATTTAAAACCTAAAATTAAATGAAAATTGTAAAATTAGCAAAAAAAGAAATTTTGGACACAGTTGTGCGGGCTTATGATGTGCGTGGATCATACCCTCAAATGGTCAATGAAAAAATCGTTTACGATCTAGTGCAAGGTTATATTAAATTTGTTAAACCCAAAAAAGTGGTTTCCAGTCGAGATGCGCGCGAGTCTGGTCCGTCGCTACAAAAAGCGGTGATTCAAAGTTTTGTGGACAGTGGGGTGGATATAGTTGATATTGGGGTTGTTTCAACCGATATGTTTTATTTCGCGGTGTCGCATTTGGGGGTTGATGGCGGGATAACAGTTTCAGCTTCGCATAATCCTAGGCAGGACAATGGACTTAATATGACTCATGGTTCAACGCCAATTTCAAGCGACTCGGGAATAAACGAGATTAAGGAGTTTGCCTTAAAAAGCGTTAGGGTTAAATCAGACAATAAGGGCAAGGTTGAAAAAGTCGATGTTTTGCCAGAATTTATCAATTTTGTCGCGGAGTTTGTTGATATAAAAAAAATTAAACCTTTTAAAATTGTGGCTAATCCAAATTGTGGTATGCAGGGTAAAGTTTTGCAAGCGATTATCAAGGCAAAAAAAATACCGATAAATTTGAAAATGATTTACGGCGAGCCGGACGGTTCGTTTCCGCAAGGGCATCCTAATCCGTTACTGCCGGAGAATAGAAACGAAATTTGCGCTTTGGTGAAACAAGAAAAAGCGGATTTAGGGGTGAGCTGGGACGCGGACGGTGATCGGGTGTTTTTTGTTGATGAAAAAGGAAATTTTATTGACGGCTATTATACGGTCGGCGTGTTGGGGCAAGAATTATTGAAAAATAAACCCGCTCGCGCGGTTTTAATCGATCCGCGCGTGGTGTGGAATAGTTATGATTTGATAGAAAAAGCTGGTGGCAAAGTCATCCAAATCAAGCCGGGTATGACGCGTATTCCGGGAGAGATGATAAAGTATAAAGCAATTTTTTGCGGGGAGATGAGTGGGCATTGCTATTTTCCCGAAAACGACAACCGTGATAATGGCATAATTCCTTTGTTACTGATGCTTGAGATGTTGTCGCGTACCGGCAAAAAAATGAGCGAAATTTACGAGCCATTATTTGAAAAATTTCCGATTTCTGGCGAGATAAATTCAGAGGTAAAAGACATCAATATGGTTCTTGAGCTGGTTAAAGAAAAATACCGAGATGGTAAGCAGACTTTTGTGGACGGTTTGTCAGTTGAGTACCCAAAATGGCGTTTTAATTTGCGGGCTTCCAACACCGAGCCCCTGATTCGCTTGAATGTCGAGTCCCGAGGCGATAAAAAACTAGTTGAAGAGAAAACCAGAGAGCTACTCAAAGAGATTAGGGGTTAGAATTTGGATGTTGGAATAAAGATTTTCAATAGAGCCCGCCCTAAAATATGCTTTGGAAACGAGAGTTTCAAAATTCATAACGAAATTTATTTTTTAACGACGATGCCTATCAGGAATGATAAGCAGAGGAGTTAAAAATAAATTGCAGTAGAATTTTGGAATTTGCAGTCTAAATGATGGTTTGGGGCGGGCTCTTAATAGCTACTTTTCCATCAAAAATAAGTATTCAATATTTTTTTCATTGCTATTTGCCCAGTCATTTGTCCAGCGCATATTTGACATCACATTTTTTTTATAATCAATCTCAATAATTTTGAGCAATTTTCCTGATTTATTGACGATATCGCTTAACTCCTGTTTTGTGGCTCTCCCGCCAGAACTATATGATAATAAAATATAATGAGCATTAGTTTGCTGGATTAGCTTTCGCAGAGCTTTCATTGCGATAAATTCACCGCTTTTGTTTTTTCTGAATTCTTCAAAAACAGAAGCCGAACTTAGGTCTCGACTATCCTCCCGGCGATTAACTTTACCAAAAACTTTTGGTTTATCATGTTTAATAATTGTCGTCCAGATATGATAATACGAAGCATATCGCACCCGACTCGGTGGCATTTTCACATTATTTGAGCCATAGGGCGGATCAAAATAAACAAAATCAAATTTGTCTTTCGCTATGGTTTTAAAAATATCGCCACGAACAATTTTATGTCCGCCATAATGCGGGAAACGATTAGGCAATTTTAAAAAAATATCGTTATAAGAACGAGGAGACCATTTTGACAGATATGACACATAATGTCCGAGAGTGCTATCAACCGAGTCAAGCGCGTAGATTAAGCTAGTTAAAATTACGCATTTGTCTTCCCACTCTAAATTTAATTTTTCAATTTCATCGCGCATAGCATCAAGTTTCCGCGTATTTTTTGCTTGGAATGGCTGTTTGGTGCCAGTTATTTCTGCTCCATAATGCTTGGTGTACCAGCCATCATATCCTTTTAAATTGTTTAGGTAGTCTATG